>AGTN01536053.1_pt1 | contig 44199 bp, 40 predicted proteins | sample 314218 | NCBI WGS metagenome assembly AGTN01 (sample SAMN02954264, study PRJNA73603) | bioreactor metagenome | biome: terrestrial; feature: non-aerated bioreactor; material: poplar woody material; isolation source: poplar biomass | place: USA | collected 2006-12 | reverse complement strand
TTTATTCTCTTCGGTATTTTTTCTCGCACCATCGGCGGCTTTATTTTGGATGTTGTGATGCTCGGTGTATTTCCACTCAATGAGGACAAGCAGAACCATTCAATCAGAAACTTTCAGTACTGCGTTCCCCGTTTTTTGCCCGGTTTCCACGTATGTATATGCCTCTGCAATTTCGTGTATCGGATAGTGCCGGTCAATAATCGGCTTATATTCTCCTTGCTCAACAAGATTCTTTAAAAAAATCACATCTTCTTTGCTTATGGAAGGAATGGAAAACTGCACTCTCTTCTTTCCGAAAAGGGGTGTGGTAAGCGCGTAGAATATGTTCTCCCCGTTCTTTCCCAATTCGGTGGAGATGTATATTCCCTTTTCCGTCAGCAACGGTTTACATCAGCGTAGGGATCTCCCCCTTTTCAAAAACCACCATGGGTGAGTTGACTACATCCTTTTTAAACGCGCCGGTAACTGTTTCGGTCACCTCTGTAAGGATTACTTTCACCCTGTTATCTATCACATCGGGGTAGGCACCTGCAAAATGCAGCAACACGGGATGTTCTTCAGGGATAGAAGTATTTTCGAGAAACGCGTCGATCTTGTCCATCACCAGAAACAGCTGTTTGTAAGAATATTGAACGGTCTCCACGTTAAAATCGTCACCGCCGAGAATCTTCGCCAGTTTCTGCTTGTTTTGTTCCTGATTTCCGGTGACGGCAACCACAAACGTACCGTTGTTATCGATGTAAGAACCGCCGTAATAATCGGGATAGATATCGGGATTCGATTCCAGTTCCATCCAATTCGGACTGAATGACTCCATGAGTTTCTCATGGTATGCCAACGCACGTTCATTTTTCCCGGCCGGAACATCGGTCATTGATCCGGCTTCGGAATTGGATGCTGAGCCCTCTTCGCGGCTGTTTTTCTGTTGATTACAGGCGACAGAAAAGAGGAATACCAATGAAAAAAGAATAACGGAGAAAGATGTTGTTTTTATCATATTTAATTACGTTAATTGATCATTATCCGACTTGAATTATAACAGACGGGAGGAATTTTTGTTTGTTGATCTCCGTCTTTCGCTTTGCCCGTTTTCTTTGGTTCCCGGCAATCCTCTTAATCCTCAATATCATCCTCTTTTCCTATAACTGATCACTGCCCAGCCATTCAACACAATCGCGAACAACACGAGGATGAGCAGATGTTCCGGAATATCCGCGAGTCTCCCTCCCTTCAGAAAAACCAGACGCATGATGTCGATGAAATAGGTGAGGGGATTGCAATATGCGATTACCTGCGCCCAGCCGGGCATTCCGGAAATAGGGGTGAACATGCCGCTCAGCAGAATGACAATGAGAATAAAGAATATCACCAAAAACATTGCTTGTTGCAGCGTGGAGGAGTAGTTTGAAATGATAAGTCCGAAACCCGTGATACCGAGGATATAAATGATGGAAGCGATATAGAGGGTCCCGTAACTTCCGGACGGTACCAATCCGTAAGCGATCCGGACAATGATAAATGAAAGGGTTAAGATGACAAGTCCGATGATCCAGAAAGGGATGAGTTTTGCCAGTATGAAATTTTGTTTGCTCACCGGCGTCGCGTTTATCTGTTGGATGGTGCCGGTCTCTTTTTCCAGAACGATGTTCATGGAAGACATAATGCCGCAAATAAGTGTGACAATGAGCGCTATAAATGCAGGAAGCATAAACCGCTTGTAATCCAATAGTTCGTTGTATTTATAGTTTTGAACAATCTCGATGTAAGGGGCATGGGTGAGAGCGATTTCCGGGGCAAGTTCGTTGAGTATCTCCCTTGAAAAATCGTTCACAATTTGTGTTAGGTAACTGTTTCCCAACAATCCTTGTGAGCTGTTGACCGCACTGGCCGATATGCGCACCCGGGCGCCTTTCTCCTTTATGATTTCGGTGTCGAAAGAGGAGGGTATTTCCAGAATGACCAGTGCTTCCGCTGATTCTACATTGTTGAAAGCCTCGTCGTAGGTTGCGGGCAAGTCGTTCAGGATAAAATAGGAGGAGGCATCTATTTTATCTATCAACCGTCGCGAGTAGGCACTATTGCTGTTGTCTACCACATCGATACGGATGTTTTTTACTTCAAAATTGATTGCCCACGGAAGGATCAGCAAAGCAAGAACAGGGTAGCCAACAATCAATTTAGGGATGATGGTGTTGCGCGATATCTGTTTGAATTCCTTCTCTATTAAAAATTTTAATACACTCATTTCAGGCGATTTTTAGCGCTTATAAGACTCAACGAAATCAAAACGGTGCACATTCCTATAAGGATCGATATTTCTTTCACTACCGAGATAAATCCAAGCCCTTCGATCATAATTTTCCGCACGATGCTGATGTACCATCTGGCGGGTATTGCTGCAGAAACCCATTGCAAAAGCGGCGGCATATTGTCGATTGGAAAAATCATTCCGGAAAGCATGAGAAGGGGCAAAATCAATCCGAGTCCGGATATGAGAACAGCCACAACCTGTGTTTGTGCCAATGTCGATATCAGTAGTCCGAGCGAAAGAGATAAAAATATATATAGGATGGCTGTAAGTACCAGCAACGTCAGGCTCCCTTTGATGGGTACGTCAAGTACGAAGACGGAAAGCAGCAGGATGGAGATCAGATTGATAACGGACAGAACCAGATAGGGTGTTGCCTTTGCAAAAAGTACCGTCGTATGCTTCAGCGGCGACGCATAAAGCACCTCCATGGTCCCGTGTTCCTTTTCGCGCACAATAGAGATGGAGGTCATGATGGCGCAAATAAGCATCAAAACAAGGCCCATGACTCCCGGTACGAAGGTGTAGGACGATCGCAGTTCGGGGTTAAACAGCAGTTTGCTCTCCACATTTATTGCATAGGGTATTCTTTGAATACCCATCATCTCTTTTTGATACTCACTCACAACGGCAGTGGCATAACTGGCGGCGATGGTACCGAAATTCGGATCCGACGCATCGGTCAATATCTGTATCTGCGATTCGCCGGAATGGATGAGATTCGATTGAAAGTCTTTCTCGAAAATAATGGCCACGTCGATGTTGCCTTTTCGCAACAGATCGTCAATTTCCGACATGGAAGAAGCTTCGTCTTTCACTATGAAATAGGGATGTGCCGATATTCGCCGGATAATCTGCTGTGAAGCCGCGTCGTTGGAAGGATCATATACCGCCGTACGGATATTTTCCACATCCATATTGATGGCAAACCCGAAGAGCAGGATCTGCACAACCGGCATCCCCAGCACAATGAGCATGGTGCGACGGTCGCGCAAAATATGCCAGAATTCCTTCTGTACGAAAGAAAAAAATTGTTTCATTTATTTCGATGTTTATCCTATTTTTCTCTTTATTCCTAGTTCTTATTTCCCTTATTTTCTAACACCTTTTTCACCCTTTTACCTTTTTACCTTTTTACCTTTTTACCTTTTTACCTTTTCACCTTTTCACCTTTTTACCTTTTCGCATTAATTACATCAGTACAACTTTGAACCATCAAATCGATATACTATATTTTCACATATCCGTTCTTGTAGCTTTTACCGCCAGTTTCCTGAATACCTCATCCATGGATTCCGCAGCGAACTGCTGCTTTAGAGCCTTCGGAGAGTCCAGCGCGTCTATACGGCCGTCGACCATGATGGAAACCCGGTCGCAGTACTCTGCCTCGTCCATGTAGTGTGTCGTTACGAAGACTGTTATACCACGTTCAGCCGCATCGTAAATCATCTCCCAAAACTGTCTGCGCATTGCCGGATCCACACCGCCGGTGGGTTCGTCTAAAAAGACAATCTGCGGGTTATGGAAAATGGCGACCGAAAAAGCCAGTTTCTGTTTCCAGCCAAGGGGGAGGGAACGTACTGTCGCGTTACGCTGATCTTCAAATTTCAGTCGCGCGAGCAACTCTTGGGTCTTCTCAGATATCTCTTTGTCTTTCATTCCGTAAATACCTGCGAATAGCCGTATATTTTCCCACACCTTAAGGTCTTCGTATAGAGAGAATTTCTGACTCATGTATCCGATATTGCGTTTTATCTTTTCGTTCTCTTTAATGATATCATGCCCCACGACCCATCCTTTTCCCGATGTGGGCATACTGATGCCGCAGAGCATTTTCATGGCGGTGGTCTTTCCGGCGCCGTTAGCGCCGAGAAACCCGAAAATTTCCCCCTCGTTCACATAAAAAGAGATGTGATTGACCGCTGTGAAATTACCGAACTTTTTCGTCAGGCCGGATACCTCTATTACTCTTTTTTCATTCATTATGTATGTTACCTGAATATCATAAAATCATAAAACCATCCTTTCCTTCTTCTTAATCTTACGTTAACGCCATGAAGCAATCCTCCACTGTAGGCTCGATGGATGAGATTCGGATATGTTTATACCCTTTTCCCTTCAAGTAGTCGGACAGTACCTGTTGTGAGAGCCCCCGTCGGACGGTGATATGATGCATGTCACCGAAAGCAAAACAGGATTCTACCTGCGGGTGCGTGCGCAGATCGTGCAGTGACGCGGCCATCTTTTCGGTTTGTACCGACCACAGCGTCTCCGTGTATTCGTCGATGATTTCCTGCGGCGTACCGGAAGCGATGAACCGGCCGTCGCGCATCAGCGCTATACGGTCGCACAGACTCGCTTCGTCCATATACGCGGTAGAGACTACTATAATTATGCCCTGCTCTTTTAACCGCTTCAACATCTCCCAGAGGTCTCTCCTCGACACCGGATCTACGCCCGTAGTGGGTTCATCCAGAATCAATATTTCCGGCTTGTGGATGAGCGCGCAACTGAGCGCCAGCTTTTGTTTCATGCCGCCCGAAAGTGCCCCTGCACGGCGTTTCTTAAAAGGTTCTATCTGTTGGTAGATATCTTTTATCACATGGTAATTCTCCTCGATGGTGGTGTTGAAGACTGTGGCGAAGAACTTCAGGTTCTCTTCCACGCTCAGATCCTGATACAACGAGAAGCGGCCGGGCATATATCCTATGAAACGTCGTATTTCCCGGTAGTCTTTCACCACATCAAGCCCGTTCATCGTGGCCGAGCCTCCGTCGGGCAGGATGAGGGAGGCCAGAATGCGGAAAAGGGTGGTTTTTCCCGATCCGTCGGGTCCGATCACGCCAAATATCTCATTGTCGGCCACCGTGAACGAGAGTCCGTCGTTTTTATCGTTCGGATTACCAATCCCGGCAAACATTCCCGGTTTTTTGGAATGGTAGTTTTTGTATAAATTGTTGACTTCAATCATGCTTTATTTTTTACTGAAATCGAAATTGTGATGTAAATTGGATAATATTGGATAATATTGGATAATCCGCAAATCGGTAAATCATCACATTATTCTCATTGTCAAATCAATAAATCGGTAAATCAAAAAGTAACTTCCCCATACATCCCGATTTTCAAAAAACCGTCGTTCCGTACGGCAATTTTCAGGGCATACACTAAATTGGCGCGTTCATTCTTGGTTTGAATGGTTTTTGGAGTGAATTCCGACTTGTCGGAGATCCAGTTTATAGTCCCTTCGTATGCTTTCATACTTCCTCCGCCGGCATCGACCCGCACCGTAACTTTTTCATTCAGCTTCAGTTGTGCAAGTTGATCGTTCGTGACATACGCTCTCAAATGCATCGTTTCTATATCGGCTATTTTGAAAAGCGGTGTTCCCGTGTTTGCCAGTTCTCCCTGATGGGCGTATTTGTTCAGTACCACTCCCGATATGGGACTCGATATAATGCATTTCAGGAGCCTGTCTTCCAACTGCGCCACCTGAATTTCCAAGGATGAACTTTGCGCCGTAATGTGCGCGCTGCTCTTCCGCAATGATGATGTTTGTGCCGAAAGCTGTCGTTGCAACAGATCGATTTGCGAGGTGATATCGTCTAATTGTTTCGGGGTGGAGGCGTTGGCTTGAATCAGGTTTCTAACCCGTTCCGCCTCACGTTGCAGCGTCTTAATCTGCTCTTCTATGGCTGCCGTTTGTGTAGAGATATCGGGACGTTGTGCCTGTACGCCCTCCATATTGCTCAAGAGATTCATTTTCTGCAGATAGAGTTGGGTACTATCGATGAGGCCCACCTGCACACCTTTTTCCAGGTGTTGTCCCTCTTCCACATTCAGCTGCAGGATTTTTCCGGCAACTTCCGACGAGGCAATAATTTCGGTGGCCTCGAAAGAGCCGGTTGCGTCGTAGTCTCCGTTGCTATTGCCGCAGGAAAGCAGAAATACAGTAGTTGCTACCGTTACAAATAAAGTGAGAATTGATTTCATACTGTCTGTTATTTTTGTCTTATAGTGTAGGGGAATTAGAAGAATTCCCTCCCCTAAGGTCGTTAAACGTTTTATATATCATCATATTAGAATCGACTGCGGTTTGGATGCATGCTTCATAATGAGTTGTTTGTCTATTCGTTCGTGGTGTATTTTAAGTTGTAGATCGACATCAGATACTGAATTTCGTGCAGTACTTTCGCCTGCTTGGCTGCCTCTTCGGCGGTTAATTCCTCCAGCATATCCGATACCGTCATGGTGCCGTTCTCTACCTTAGCCTCCGCTGCTTCACGAATAATCCGCCGCAAGCGTATGATCTCATCATCATCCTTCATCGTCTTACGGTATTTTTCTATTTCTATCTGCTGCTGCGGAATCTGCACGTTGAGGTTGTAAAGAAATGTTTCACGTTGCGAGTAGAGGGATGCTTTTTGAAGGTCGATATTTTTTTTCTCGTTGGCGAAAGTGTACAGATTTCCGAAATTCCACGAGATCCGTACGCCTCCGATGAAAAACGGATCAAACCTGTTTTCAAACATATTAAGGGCCGGTTTTCCGTAGCCGCCCTGTGCAAAGGCGCCGATAACGGGTCGGTTTTTCGCCGATAGTAATCCTTTCTGTGATTCCAGCAGCGCCTCTTGTGCCTCGAAAAAGGTGACCTCCGGACGGTTTATCACAGGAGAAGGAGCAAAGCCGCCGGCAGATGGTTTCACGAAATCGGCGTTATCGCCTATCTCTTCCCCGATGAGCCGCGAAAGCATCTTCACGTAGGCTTCCCTTACTGCTTCCTTCTGAATGCGTTCCTGTCCGGCCTTGAGTTGTTCCACTTTTACAGCGCTCACATCGGCCTCGTTGGCAAGACCGTTATCGACATAGCTCCGTACTCTGTCGAAATTACGTTGCAACTCCTCTTCGAGCATGGTTTGAAGTGTGAGCTGCTCATTCAGCAGTAAGATTCCGAAAAAAAGATTGTTCACCCTTTCGCGAAGGGGGTAGATCTCCGTCTCGAGTTTGTGCTTCTCCATTTCCGCATTGGCGGCGATGCTTTTCTTCTGTGCACCTATCTGTCCTCCGTCCCAGATAATCTGGTTCACCTCGGCCGTCACCTTGTACTGGTCCTTGTCGGGAAACGGAATATCGAAATCCAGGCCCGGAATGTCGACATCCACTTTCGTGACATCACTCTGCCAGGTCGCCTGCGCGCCTAAGGAGATTTGTGGAAGATACGCCCTGTTGGCATTGTCCAGATTGAAATTTTTGGCTTGCTCAATCATATAGAACCGCGCAACGGCAGGGTAGTGTTCAACTGCCTTTTTTTGGCACTCATCGAGAGTGATTTGCTGGGATCTGGCCATGAACACGACAGAAGCCAGGATAATCATAACTACACTGCTCTTTCTTGCGTTCATCATTCTTGTTTTTTGATTGTTTTCATAATCCATCCCGTGATTTTATCTTTCCTATTGATGACGAAATCTTTAAAATTGTCCTCTTCGATTAATCCGGACGAGATGAGCAACGGTTTTGCGACGAAGGGAAATATTATCAGACTGATGGTGTTGACAAGTATGTCGGGAAAGGAAATCGTCGTTCCTTCCTTTTGCAGTTGTTCCTCAATAACAGGTTGCGATATTTTTCTTACATCTTGCAGCATATCAGTAAAAAACTCTTTGTTGACAGACGATTCGTTCAATACAAAAAGGGGGAGTTCTTCATTTTCTATCAAAAGGTCTGTGTAACTATTTACCAATAACCTGATTTTATCTTCCACGGGACCGTTTTGATCAGCAAAAGCGGGTACTATCGTTCCTATAAGCATCCCGAACTTCTCACGGGCAATTATTTTGAAAAGCTTTTCCTTACTCCCGAAGTGGTAATTCAACAAAGCAGGGTTAATTCCTGCCTCTTCGGCAATGTCGCGTGTTCTGGTAGCCGCGTATCCTTTCCTGGAAAAAAGGGTGTGGGCCGCAGCAATTATTTTCTGTTCGGTCGATAATTTTTCCATATCCATTTCTTTTTCACCGCAAAGATGACACAATAAAATGAATTGAACAACTGTTTTAATCATTCGTTTTAATCAAATGATTAAATTTAAGAATATTTATGCTTTTCATTATTCGTAATTGAGGCAAATATATACCTTTGTAGTTCCCAAACGAGATGGGACATGTATGAGGATGCACGGCAATTATGTGCACCCCCTGCTTTTTAAACGTGTTAAATGAACTGTTTCCATGCTGAATAAGTCAATTCGATATAGTATAATTATTTTTGGCGTCCTCTTCCTTTTCTCCACTTGTGGAAAAGATGACGCCAGTGTAAATGCTTCCCGTTTACGCATCAAACTGACAGATGCCACATCTCTGGTTATCAAGGAGCTGTATTTTAATATTAATGAGATAGAGGTATTTGTAATCGATTCCGCCAATACCGAAGGAGAATGGGTACCCCTTGAATATTCCGGTGGAGAATACAACCTCCTTCAATTGAGGAATGGAAAAATGGTTCAGCTTGTAGATCAATACTTTCCTGCAGGAAAAGTAATTCAAAAGATCAAATTGATCCTCGGAAATAACAATCGATTGATTTCCACAACCGCCGTGACCGAACCTCTTAATTTACCGGCCGAAATTCTGGAGGGAATCATCATCGATAATGTGAACGCGGAACTTAACGCTAATATTATTTCCAGTATTGTGATCGACGTAAACGTGGCTCTTTCCGTACGCGAATCAAATGGGAACTATTTCCTGGACCCTGCCGCGAGAGCTTTTCCGGAAACTTTCGGAGGCTCGTTGCGCGGTTATGTGGCTCCCATAGAGGCAGATCCGTTTATCGCGATTGTACAGGAAACCGATACGTTCATCACAATTCCGGAAGCGGACGGTATGTTTCTGTTTTCCGGATTAAACGAGGGTCCCTGGGAAGTGCATATAGTGGCAAATCCGCTTACGAACTTCCGCGATACCGTTTTTTCGGATACTGTTGTTCAGGGACGGATAAAGGAGATCACGCCTAAACCTGTTCGACTGAAGCCTATGTAACCCTCACAAAAAGCCCCTTATTAACAATTTAATTTATTTTCACACCCACAAGCGCGTAATAACAACCATCTTTATTATCTTTGCGAGGACATTTTCGATAAGAAAAAGGCTTATTGGGTCGTTTGCCCGCTATGACATCGTACAAGCAAGCTCGTCCTCTGCCCATTTTGCTTAACGCAAACGTTCCATGCACCATCAATAAAAATAAATAAATCGTATGAAAAGATTCCATTTTGCTTTGGCTTTAGCCGCCCTGCTGGTTTTAGGAACATCCTGTAAACCCAAACAAAGTGCTTACAAACAAGTATACGAGGCCGCAAAGGAAAAAGAGATGCAGAGTGCCGCATCTCAGCCTACAACGGTGGTAAAAGATGCCAGTCCGCTTTCTCCGGTAGAGGTATCTGTGAGAAAAGAGAAAGTGGAACCCGTTTATCCAACCGATGCGGCAGGATTGAAGAGGTATAGCGTGGTAATCGCTTCTTTGAGCGTGAAATTGAACGCCGAATCGTTGAAAACCCGCATGGAAAATGAAGGGCATTCGGTGATTCTTGCTCAAAACGAGCAGGGAATGTACCGTGTAATTGTTGCCAGCTATGACAACAAAGAGCAGGCAGCTGCAAAACGTGAAGAGATTTTCAGTAGCTACGCTGCAAAAGGGAATACGGATTATCTGAGAAGAACATACGGAGTTCCCTTCAACGATCTGTGGATTCTGGAAAGACAATACTGATTCCCTTTTATCAGAACAAAGGAATAAAAACGTTAGCCAACAGACTTCCGTTGTCCTAACGCATTGTAAAGTGAAAGCTGCCCGTTTTTGATAATGTGGTGGCTTTCTCCATGAAAAAGAGATATGAAAGTTCGATTTTTAGGCACGGGAACGTCCACGGGCGTACCTCAGATTGGTTGCAGGTGCGAAGTATGCAGTTCCGCCGATTTTCGCGATAAACGGCTCAGGGCTTCAATCAGAATTGAGGTGGATAAGAAGGTGATCATGATTGACTGTTCGCCGGATTTCCGGCAGCAGATGCTGCCTCTTCCTTTTACAAAGATTGACGGCCTGCTTTTCACACACGAGCATTACGACCACGTAGGCGGAATAGACGACCTGCGGCCATACTCTGTGTTCGGTTCCGTCCCTCTCTATATGGAAGAGCATCTGGAAGATACCGTCAGAAAAAGAATGCCTTATTGCTTTGCACCTTACACCTATGGAGGCGTGCCCGATATTACCGTCCGGCGTATTGACGATAAAGAAACTTTTCACATAGAAACAGTGAAGGTGATTCCCATACGCGTGATGCACTACAGATTGCCCATTTTGGGATTCCGTATTCGCGATTTCGCCTATTTGACGGATGTGAAAACGATTCCGGAAACAGAGTTTGAAAAACTTGAAGGGTTGGATACGCTGGTTATCAGCGCACTCAGAAAAACGGAACATATTTCGCATCAAACGCTGGAGCAGGCGTTGGAAATGGTAAACAGAGTAAAACCGGAAACGGCTTTTTTTACCCATATGAGCCACGAAATGGGATTACATGCCACGGTGGAAGGAGATCTCCCCCCAAATGTGTTTCTGGCATATGACGGGTTGGAAATTTCACTGGAATAATAAACGCGGAATACTAAAAATGGGTGAACGAAATATAGTAGGAGGCGAGAAAGGAAGGGATGCGGACCGGAGACGGAAGGTAGGGTACGGAGCAGAGTGCTTATTTTTGTTTTTTTAACCAAATAGAACGCAGCGTTTCTTCTCCGTTAACGTCTTTATAATACCAAAAGATTCTTGTTATTCCGGATATGATGTGTATATTTGTATTGAAACGAGGATGGCTCGTTGGCTCAACGATTTATTGATGTGATGAATGTGAAAAAGAGGAAGGTACGGATGTTGGGGTATAATCGATCCATCAATAAGCCGGTAAATCAATAAATCGTAGGGGTGTATTAAACTATCGTGAAAGATTTTAGTCCTATAGGAGGATAGATAAAATTATTTACAAACAAATATAAAATAGGGAGAAACTATGAAAACTAAAAAAAATTTACTTGCAGTTTTGTTGGTAGCTATACCCTTGTCAGGTTTCGCCCAGGAATGGGATGATATTTATGCTTCCCCCTCTCAAACCGAACCTGTGACGGTTCAAAGAGAAAATACGGAACCACAGAAAAAGAAAGTAGTGGTGGTCCAGGGCGACGCATCAAACATGGAAGTGATAGCAAACGGCAGGGATATCGATGAATACAACCGCCGGGGTAATGACAGCACCTTATTGGAAGGTTATGGCGAAGATGCAAACGATTATCAGGAATATGAATACACAGATAGAATTGTCCGTTTCCACGATCCCGAATCGAGCATCAAAATTACCGGTGCAGATGAAGTGATTGTGTATGTAGGTGACGATCTTTACAGCAACTACAACAATCGCGGATGGAACACCAATATCTACTACGGTATGGGCTGGGGGTCTTATTACCCCTGGTATGATCCCTGGTACTACAGCGGCTGGTACAGCCCATGGTCCTACGGCGGATGGTACGATCCGTGGTTTTACGGTTACGGAGGCTGGTACGGCTGGCACAGACCCTGGCATTACAGCAGATGGTATTCTCCGTGGTACTACGGAGGCTGGTATGATCCCTGGTATTACGGCTACGGCGGATACTACGGAGGTGGTTACCATCATGGCTTTTATGATGGATATTACAGCAGTTTGTCCAGCAACCGATCCGGAAGAAGTTCAGGCTCCTACAGAACGAGTTCTGCTAACAGAGCAACTTCTGCAACGGCAAACTTATCCGGCAGGTCGGCAACAAGTACCAATACCCGTACTGCGGTGTCCGGCAGAAGCGCCTCTTCAGTCAGTAACAGGAGTTCTGCAACTGCTCCCAGGACCAGAATTATCGATAATTCCGGCAGGGCGTACGATTCAAGAACCGGACGCGTCATAGACCGTGCGGGGACTACTTCCCGCTCAAGTTCCATCAACAGGGCTACCCAATCCACCGGATCAAGCGGAGTCACCAGCGGAAGCGGAAGAAGCAGTTCTACCTACCAAAGAAGTACTACAACTACTCCTTCGAGAAGCAGTTCTACTTATCAAAGAAGTACCCCTTCCAATAATAATACGTACTCTACTCCGTCCAGAAGCTCCAGTTCGAGCACGAGCAGGAGTTCTTCCACCTATTCTGCGCCCAGCAGAAGTTCATCTTCCGGCAGCAGCTCTTCCGGCAGCAGTAGTTCCGGTAGCAGCAGCGGTAGTAGCGGACGTTCCAGTGGAGGCCGCAGATAATAATTATAAAACAAGACTGCCTCAAAACGCGCGTGAGGCGACGAATGAGGCAGCTTTTTTATCTACTCACTCTAAACAAACACTGTAAAATATGAAAAAAATCACTTATGTCCTTTTCTCATTACTCATACTATCCACGCCTATATTTGCTCAGGGTGAAGTAGATGCTTTACGGTTCTCCCGTGAGGACCTGTACGGAACCGCCCGTGCCATGTCTATGGGAGGAGCGTTCGGAGCATTAGGAGGAGATCAGACAGGTATCTCCATCAATCCGGCCGGAATAGCAGTATACCGCAGTTCGGAAGTGGTGGGTACGCTGAACCTTTCTCAGGAAGGCTCTACCGTTGGAAGCATCGATGCAAACAAAGGCCGGTTCAATTTGGATAATCTCGGATTTGTGGGTTATTTCCCCTTGAGGAACGATGTGATGCCGCTGATTAATTTCGGATTTTCGTACAATAAACTAAAATCGTTCGACAAGAATATCTCGGCTGTAGGAAGTCCCAACAGCACGTTGATCGATTATATAGTCGATAGGAGCGTAGGCGTTGATCCCACCAAGCTGGAATTCGGGGAAAATCTCCCGGATCCGTTTATGAGCCAGCCCTGGCTAACGGTATTAGGATTTAATTCATACCTTATCGATGATCATCAAGATGCACAGGGAAATTATTATTACACGCCATTGAATACGGGAGGCGAGAGAGCCGTCAATGAGATATCCGTACGAGAGAGAGGCTATATCGATAATTACGATTTTACCGTTGGAACGACCTTTGGTAACGTGCTGAACCTTGGCTTGTCACTCTCGGTCAAAGACATCTCGTACAGCCTTTCCTCCGACTATCTCGAAGATTTCAACAGCGGCGGATATACCTTGTCCAATTGGCTTACAACCCGTGGAGCCGGTTTTGGAGCAAAATTCGGGGCAATTTACAAGCCTGTTCACGAATTGCGTTTCGGTTTGTCGTATCATACACCTACATGGTACGCGCTGACGGAGACCTATTCGGCCCAGATAGATGAGAATGTGACAGCGTATGTAACAGATCCGGATTATGAGCCGGGCATCACGGAATCTCGCGTCTTTACCAATAATTACGACTTGAAAACTCCCGGAAAAATAGTGTTCAGCGTAGCAGGCGTACTGGGGAGTCAATTCATCGCCAGCTTGGATTATGAATTGGTGAATTACAGGAACATGAAACTGGCGGTTCCTTCCAATTCCCGGGAGGACTCCGATTGGTATGATGTGGATAATGAGTATATTTCAACGGATTTCAAACCCGCTTCTACTATCAGAGCGGGGATGGAATACCGCTTTACTCCGCAATTCTCCGGCAGATTGGGATATGCATGGATGCAACATCCCTATGAAACCGACTTCAGTGAAAGTGGAATTGCCGCTATTTCAGGATCAAATACTATCTACAGGATGGAAGGCGATGCGAACTACTTCACCGGAGGTATCGGATACCGTTTCAACCGCAACTTCTTCCTCGACGTCGCCGTGGTGTATAAAACCCAAACCGATGACCTTTATCCGTTCCCCAATTTATATACTGAAAATGGGGACGAACTCGTCGTCGACGCAACTCCTTTTACCCTGAAAAACAATTCCATCAGAGGATTGATAACGTTAGGGTACAAGTTTTAAATAATTGAATTTCTATCAAAAAGAAGGCCGGGGGAACAGATCCCGGCTTTCTTTTTACCCTCTTCCCGCAAAAAAGAGTTACCTTTGTGTCGCGCTGTTCTTTGCTTAGCGATAGGAATGCTTCGCGCATGCATTATGTTTGAACTATAATTTGAACATGTATCGGTTATCAATCGGTATATCATTACATCATTAAATCGGCAAATCAGTATGACACAAGAAAAAGGGTATCTCTCAACCGACAATAAGAGGAAAGTGACGACACACCGCTTGCTGGAAATGAAACAGCGCGGCGAAAAAATAACCATGCTCACGGCGTACGACTATTCTATGGCTGCGGCAATCGATCAGGCAGGAATGGACGTTATTCTCGTGGGGGATTCCGCTTCGAACGTGATGGCAGGAAACACCACCACGTTGCCCATGACGGTAGATCAGATGATATATCATGGGAAATCGGTGATGAACGGAGTGAAAAGAGCGATGGTCGTAATTGATATGCCCTTTGGAAGTTATCAGGGAAATCCGTACGAAGCCGTTTCCAATGCGGTGAGAATCATGAAAGAAACGCAGGCTGATTGCGTTAAGCTGGAAGGTGGAAAAGAGATCCTCGAATCCATACATGCTATCCTGAGCGCAGGAATCCCCATTATGGGGCATTTGGGCCTGATGCCGCAATCCATTAACAAATACGGAACATATGCCGTACGCGCACAGGAAGAGGAGGAAGCCAACAAACTGCTGGACGATGCGCATCTTCTGCAAGAGGCGGGGTGCTGTTCGATGGTACTGGAAAAAATACCCGCCGGATTGGCCAAGAAAGTAGCGGAAGAACTGACCGTCCCCGTTATCGGTATCGGAGCCGGGCCGGATGTAGACGGACAGGTACTGGTCATGCACGACATGCTGGGTCTCAATAAAGGTTTTTCACCCCGTTTCCTTCGCCGTTATGCGAACCTCTTCGACGAAATACAGTCGGCAGTGCAACAATATATAACCGATGTTAAATCGTCTGATTTTCCGTCGGCCGACGAAAGTTATTGATCGAGGCCCACGAAAAGTGCCGCTACGCTGTTGAAGGGAAAAAGATAATCGAAACACTTATATTCCCCTGTAGTCGGGAATCTCGGTAAGGTATTCGTACGATTGTTTTTCGTAATCCATCCGGCAGCAGTAGTGTCTCATTCCGTTGGAAACAACCAGATAACGTACTCTCAACACAATGTTGTACCGGGCAATCTGGTCAAACACCTGTTGCGAAATGGCTACGTTCGGTTCTTTATATTCGATGATCATCACCGGTTCAAGCCGGTTATTGTATACCACCGTATCGCATCGCCGGGTAAGCGAATTCAGTTTTATTCCCGCTTCATTGGCTATGAGTGAAGCGGGGTAATTTTTTTCGGTCACCAGATAGTTCACGAAATGCTGCCGTACCCACTCCTCGGGAGTTAACGCCACATATTTTTTCCGCAAGGGATCGAGTATTTCCATACCATGGCCGTTTTTTCGGATTTTTGCAGCGAAAGTAGGCAAATTTAACGCGTACATATTGTATCTTTGTTTACTGAACGAGTTTCGCTCGGAACAAAATTACACCATTTTTATGAGAACGAAACAAGAAATCGTGGAGAATTGGCTTCCCCGATATACAAAAAGGCCTTTGAACGAATTCACAAAATTTATTCTTCTGACGAATTTTCAGAAGTACGTAGAGATTTTTGCCGATCATTTCAACGTACCTATTGTGGGGCTGAATGCCAATATGCCCAATGCCTCCGCTAACGGAATCACCATCATCAATTTCGGTATGGGAAGTGCAAATGCCGCTACCGTAATGGATCTGCTCAGCGCGGTGGAACCTACGGCCGTGCTGTTTCTGGGGAAATGCGGTGGACTGAAAGTGAGAAGTGCGCTGGGCGATTATATCTTGCCTATCGCCGCCATCCGCGGTGAAGGAACATCGAACGACTATTTTCCTCCCGAGGTGCCCTCGCTGCCGGCATTCAGCCTGCTGCGCGCCGTTTCGTCCAATGTGCGGGACTTTAACCGCGATTACTGGACGGGGACCGTCTACACAACCAACCGCCGCGTATGGGAATATGACGATGAATTTAAAGAATATTTAAGACGGGTACGGGTGATGGCGGTGGATATGGAAACAGCGACACTTTTCACCTGCGGTTTCGCCAATCATATTTCTACGGGGGCGCTTTTGCTCGTTTCCGATCAACCTCTCATTTCCACGGGTGTGAAAACTGAAAAAAGCGATCAACTCGTCACAGAAAATTTTGTGGAAGAGCACGTAAAAATCGGTATAAAATCGCTTTCTTCCATCATGAATAACGGCTCCACCATCAAGCATTTACGCTTCGACTGGTAAAATATAAACAGTGATAGTTTTGTCCTCTATGGCTGCATCAACCTCTACAAAATCGTCCTTTGACGCTATCCGCAACGATATTTCGCATCGTCGTTTCAAACCCATCTACCTGTTGATGGGCGACGAAGCCTATTTTATTGATAAACTGACGGAGCTTTTTTCCGAAACGGTTCTCACGGAAACGGAAAAGGATTTCAATATGCTCACTTTCTACGGGGTCGATTCCGATGTGAATACCATTATCTCCTCGGCACGGCGTTTTCCGATGATGGCCGAGCGTCAGCTTATCATCGTGAAGGAAGCCCAACAGCTGGAAAAATTTGACCTGCTGGATGTGTACGCCAGGAATCCGATGTTCTCTACCATTCTGGTTATAAATTACAAACATGGAACGGTGGACAAACGTAAAGCTGTTGTTAAAAGCATCGATAAAGCAGGGGTCGTTTTTGAATCAAAGAAATTATACGATAACCAGATCCCCGGCTTTATAACATCGTATCTCAGGGAAAAGGAGATCTCCGTTGATGAAAAATCGGCGCAGATGTTGACCGATTTCGTAGGGAACGATATCAGCAAACTTATTCCGCAGCTCCGGAAACTGGAAATTTCACTGCCTGAAAACTCACGCCGCATTACATCGGAGTTGATCGAAAAAAATGTAGGGATAAGCAAAGACTACAATAATTTTGAACTGCTGAAAGCCGTTATCGAAAAAAACGTGCTGTCTGCGAATCGGATTGTAGATTATTTCAGTAAGAGTCCGAAAGATAATCCGACGGTGGTGACGCTGTCCGTACTGTTTAATTACTTCAGTAATTTATTGGAATGCTTTTGGTTACCCCAAAGAAACGAACAAAGTATTATGGCCGCATTGAATATGAGATCGGCCTATTTTGTCCGCGATTATACCATCGGGTTGCGAAATTATCATGCCAATAAGGTGATGGACATCATCTCTTACCTGAGAACCTATGACGCCCGTTTAAAGGGAGTAGATAATATCTCTGCTTCTCAGGGGGAGCTTTTAAAAGAATTGATCTACAAGATAATGCATTAACCTCCGGCATCCCGGATAACATTCAAAAGCTCCCTTGTTGATAACACACAAAGTTGATAACACACAAACACGCGGTCTATTAAATAACGCACTGCTTACCTCCCGGTGATCCAATTCACTATTTTTTCGTCCATCGGGCTCTCTCTGGGCATTACCACATCTACCAGGCGGCCGTTTTCATCGATAAGGTATTTCTGAAAATTCCAGGTAACTTCCTGATCGATCTTTCCGTTTTCCGATTTCTGTGTCAGCCATTTGTATAAAGGAGCCTGATCATCGCCGGAGACACTGATTTTGTCCATCATTGGGAAGGTTACTCCGTAATTTGCCGAGCAAAACTCCTTGATTTCGGCATTTGTACCCGGCTCCTGGCCCATAAAATTATTGGCAGGGAAACCCAGGATAACAAAGTTGTCGTCTTTATACTTCTCATACAGCGTTTGCAACTGTTCATACTGGGGGGTCAGTCCGCATTTCGAGGCGACATTCACCACCAATACCTTTTTCCCTTTCAGGGAGGCAAGGTCGAAATCGTTCCCGTCAATATCCTTTACTCGGAAGTCGTATAACGTCTTCTGGCCGCTTGTTTGCCGATTGTCGTCCGGTTTCTGAATTGTTTGCATTTCCTTTTTATTTTGTTTGTTTTGGCCTGTACACTGAATAACTGAAAAAGATAAGAGAACCGTAATCAGAAAAGCCGATACTATATGTTTCATACGATTTTTTATTTATGATGTATGGAACTTTTTCGTTACGCAATATGCAGAAGATAAGCCTGCTTATAGTATGCTGTTGCGAGAAAAAGTCTGAATTAATTTGAAGTCGCAATAATCTTGTTTTTGTGTGAACTTTTTTATCGATTTACCGATTTTCAAATCATCAAAGCGGTATATCATCGAATCATCCCATCAAAATGTCATACTTATGTCATACTTTACCTTAAACGTAAATGACGGCCTATGAGTTCATTTTTGATTTTATTTTTTTCCAGGGGAATAACGCACAAGAAAAAACAGGTTTATACATACTATTTATCAGAAAGATATCCATTATTTAGCCCCGGTGAGAACAGCATAATTCTTTTCTCTTTGTACATGGAGCTGATTTAGTACATTCTCACGGAATTTAAACTGGGAGGAGCTGTGGTCAGCCCGTTCCCCCTTCCTTTTCAAGCTGAATAAAATAATATACGTAACTTTGGTTAACCCGCTTTTCCTTCCCTTTCAACCTGAATATATATATGTAACTCTTCGAACGGAAAATAAGGAAGATAGTTTTGGTAGAAATCCATTTTAAATTTACATTTAAATAACTTTTGTCGATATATAAATGTAAACATCAACACTTGACACAATTGTAACGATTGTGAGAGAGGCTTGGTGTATGACAAGTTACTTTTCTACTTTTATTCGGTTAACATTTTAGAGTTAATGCATTCGATTCACATTATGTACCCTTAAATCAATAGATAATATCATATTTATAAAGTTTAAAAGCAGGTTTTATAACGAAAGAGACCCTTTGGTGCGATTATATTGTTAAAAAATAGAATATTCTATTATGTATTATACTATATATAAATTATATATATCTATTTTATTTAGTTTTAGTTTATCTTGGGAAGAGGAACGATTGTTTATTTCCGGCAACGAAGATACAAATGTGATCTCGAATGAATGGATTTGTAATTTACAATTATAATCACAAATTATTTTCATTTGTAAATAATTAATTTATACATTTGTGTCGTCACTTTTGTAGTACATACATATTCATACACTCTTATTTTGAAGTTTTATGAAAGAACGTATCAAACTTATCATGGAAAATGAGAATCTGACCCCGGCCAAATTCGCCGACAGGTTACAAATTAACAGGGCTATTATTTCTCATATCTTAAATGAGCGTAATAATCCGAGTCTTGATGTGGTCACAAAGATTCTGGGTGAAATGAACTATATCAATCCGGAGTGGCTACTGAATGGAACCGGAAATATGTATAAAAACGGGATAAATACGGATTCCATACCCAAGGAGCCCGATTTATTCCATCAGACCAGCCTAAAGTCGGAGGATATGTCGGATGAGGTTGAAAAACGCAGGGAAATAGAGCTTAAACAAACGGTAAACAGCCGTCAAACAACCGAAAACAAGCTCATTGAGACATTAAAGAGTGTGGATAAGAAAATCACACAAATAATTATTTACTACAACGACCACACATTTGAGACCTTTACCCCGCATTGAACAAAGGGTAAACTTCACAGTGCCGCATAATTCAAAACAATTGAGTAAAAAAGTTAAACAATTAAAAGCGCGTACTGCTTCATCTGTAATATGCTATCTTTGATTTTCGGAATAATTGAAATTATCCTCTGATTGAATAATTTTCCTATTTCCGGAATGGGTTTAACAGAGCCGTCCGTTCATCCGTAACGACGTAATCTGAGAAAACTATTTTCTACGAACGAACATTATAAAGTACCTTTTAATGCTGCAGCTCGATGAAAGTAACGAACCGACATATCCTCCCTATACCTGCTGATCAAGGTATTTCTTTCGATCAAACGAAGTCACGTCCTCTTGCAACCCCTAAACCGGTACTACGCCTTATAGATGCTATGGTGCTTATCGTAGGCATCGTCATCGGTGCCGGAATATTCAGAACACCTTCAGTGGTCGCGGCCAATACCCCCGATTGGTTTTGGTTTTTGGCCGTTTGGGTGTTGGGCGGTGCTATTTCGCTTATCGGAGCGCTTTGTTATTCGGAACTCAGCTCCGCCTTTCCGAATGCCGGCGGGGATTATCATTTTTTAAAAACAGCATTCGGGAAAAAAATTTCGTTCCTTTTCGCGTGGTCGCGCATTACGGTAACACAAACAGGTTCTATTGCTTTGCTGGCCTATATCGCCGGTGATTATTTGGCGCAACTTGTTCCGCTGGGGCCGTTCTCTTCCACTTATTTTGCTGCTGCCCTTGTATTTGCCCTTACACTGATTAATGTATTGGGAATTCACTTTGGTACGGGCATTCAGAAGTTTTTGACTGCACTGCAGTTCCTCGGTATATTGATTATTATTATCGTCGGGCTTTTTGTGGAGCCGGCCGCCCCCGCCATTACAATGGAAGAGCCGGTGGGTATGAAGGTGTTTTCCTCCTCATCGATTAGCCTGGCGCTTATTTTCGTGCTATTAACGTTTGGCGGATGGAATGAGGCCGCGTATATATCATCGGAGTTGAAGACGGGAAGCCGAAATATGGCACTGGTGCTGATCGTCAGTATTTTGATTATCACGTTGGTCTACCTGCTCATCAACATGGCGTTTTTGAATGTACTGGGATTAGAAGGCCTGGCAGCTTCGGAGGCGGTAGGCGTGGATATGATGAGGGCTACCCTGGGTGAGAACGGGGTTATATTAATAGGGGTCCTGGTATCATTATCAGCCCTGACCTCTTTAAACACGACCATCTTTACGGGCGCCCGATCAAATTATGCATGGGGAAAAGACTTTGTGTCGCTTGCATTTTTAGGAAAATGGAATGGAGAGAAATCCGCACCGATTAATTCGCTGCTGTTACAGGGAGCCATAGCCATCGCACTTATCATCTTTGGCGCTTTCACCCGAAATGGTTTTGAAGCCATGGTGGACTTTACCGCACCTGTCTTTTGGTTCTTTTTCTTGTGCACCGGACTCAGCCTGATAGTGTTGCGAGTGAAAAAATCGGATGTGCCGAGGCCTTTTAAAGTACCGTTATATCCGGTAACACCGATTCTGTTTATTGGTTTTTGCGCGTACATGCTATATTCCAGCCTGTCTGTTACCGGAATAGGTTCTTTGTTGGGGGTGGCTCTTTTATTTATAGGATTGATTTTTTCTTATATTATAGAAAAAAGCGATGAAAAGCGATGGAAGGTGAGGAAAAGATGAAGGAAAGGGAGGGACAATGATAAGAAATAAGGCGGACCGGGTATGGCAAGAAAATAAAGATTTTGAAGAATAGTGTTAAATGGGTACTATTTACTAACATTAAAACGACAAGTATGAAATCTATCAAGTATTTATTCGCTTTGGTATGCCTCTGCGGAAGTATACCCCTGAGTGCTCAGATTGAATTGGATGTGCCTTATGTGCCTACTCCTACGAAGGTAGTAGAGGGCATGTTGGAATTGGCTAACGTCGGTGGAAAAGATGTTGTGTATGATTTGGGATGCGGGGATGGCCGGATAGTTATCACCGCAGCAAAAGAATATGGGGCAACCGGAATTGGAGTGGACCTGAACCCGGAAAGAATCGCGGAAGCAAATGCGAATGCCAAAGAAGCAGGAGTAGAAAGCAAAGTGACCTTTTATGAAGGCAATCTTTTCGATTTTGACTTTAGCAAAGCAAGTGTGCTGACGCTTTATCTTCTTCCGGATGTAAATCTAACGTTGAAACCAAAGATTCTTGCTGAAATGAAACCCGGGAGCAGGGTGGTTTCCCATGCTTTCGACATGGGCGACTGGAAACCGGACAAACAGATTACGGTAGACGGTAAAACCGTCTATCTCTGGATAGTTCCGGAAAGGAAGTAACCAAAGGGTTCTTGTAGCGCATCCGGCCGGATATTCAAAAATCTGTTTTGAATAGTTCGACCGGCCTTTAAGCGTTACAGTTTTCATGCGAAGAGGGTGGATCGTACGATTTCACCCTCTTTCATAATATATACCTGCCGGAGAGCAGATTCATCCCTTCCATTCCCGGAAACAGACGCTTTGCTTTGAGGCCGCCTCTTGCCTGCGCTGAAAATATCGTTTTTCTTGTGTGCTGAAGCGGCATAACCGACATTGTAAATATCCACCGTAATAAAACAAATGGTGAGGTACATACGGACAAATGCCGTGGCAATTTTTTGTTCCCCTTTGCCGGAATGGAAATTATGATGTAAATTTGTACTCAATAAAGTTATTTCCCGATGAAAGTACTCGATTTCACTGTCCGCTCCAATGAAGAATTGAACAAACAGAACCACCTTATAAAGGTCACCCCTGCCACCAATGAACCGTTGCCCGAAATGTTCCCGGGACAGTTTGTTCAAATTTTGGTCGATAGTTCGCCGGATATTTTCTTAAGAAGGCCCATTTCCATCAACTTTGTCGACAAGCAAAAAAATGAAATATGGTTATTGATTCAATCTGTGGGCGAGGGTACCCGGCAGATCTGCGAAACGCGGGCCGGAGAGACAATGAACCTTATCTTTCCGTTAGGGAACTCGTTCACTCTTCCGAAAGAAAAAGGAAATTTCCTGCTTATCGGAGGGGGGGTAGGTACCGCCCCCATGCTTTTTCTCGGTAAAAAATTGAAAGAAAACGGGATACTCCCCGATTTCTTGCTGGGAGGACGTTCTGAAAGGGACATTCTGCAACGAAGCGATTTTGAACAATACGGAACGGTGTATTGCACTACTGAGGACGGATCGCTGGGGGAGAAAGGGTTTGTTATTCATCATTCCGTGTTGCAGAATAAAAGGTATCATTTTATCTTTACGTGCGGGCCAAAACCGATGATGGTCGCCGTAGCCGGATACGCACACGAAAACAACATAGAGTGCGAAGCATCGCTGGAGAACCTCATGGCATGCGGTTTTGGCGCATGCCTGTGCTGCATCGAGAAAACCGTCAGGGGAAATGTATGCACCTGCACCGAAGGACCGGTCTTTAACACAAAAGAACTCACATGGCTCGATTAGATGTACATATAGGGGATTTAAAACTCAAAAATCCGGTGATGACCGCTTCAGGGACGTTCGGATACGGTACGGAATATGCCGACTTTATCGATTTGGGACGCCTGGGAGGGATTTTCGTGAAGGGAACCACCCTGGAGCCCCGTCAGGGAAACGACTACCCCAGAATGGCCGAGACGCCGTCGGGGATGCTCAATTCGGTCGGATTACAGAACAAGGGGGTGGATTATTTCATGAATCACCTCTATCACGAAATAAAGGATTACGATACCCATATGATTGTGAATGTATCGGGGTCTACGATTGAAGATTACGTGGCATGTGCGGAAAAACTGGCGGAACTGGAAAAAATACCGGCGATTGAGTTGAATATATCATGCCCTAACATAAAAGAAGGCGGAATGATGTTCGGCACATCCTGCGATTCGGCAGCACAGGTGACAAAAGCGGTACGCGAGGTATACCCTAAAACCCTCATCGTGAAATTATCGCCCAACGTCACCGATATTACGGAAATAGCCCGTGCCGTGGAAGGGGAGGGAGCCGACGCGGTATCGCTCGTAAACACCTTTCTCGGTATGGCGATTGATGTGGAGCACAGAAAACCCAAACTCTCCACCGTCACCGGCGGATTGTCGGGCCCTTGTATCAAACCTATTGCCGTACGAATGGTATGGCAGGTATTTCACGCCGTACAAATCCCTATCATAGGAATGGGCGGCATCTGCAACTGGCAGGACGCCATAGAATTCATTCTGGCCGGTTCCCTCGCGGTGCAGGTAGGCACATACAACTTTATCGATCCTGCGGCATCAGTGAAAATTGTGGAGGGTATCAACGACTACCTGGACCGGCATACTATTTCATCCGTAAACGAACTGGTGGGAAAAATGGAGGAAGTTTGATATCAAAAATGCTCTAATTTAAATATTTCCTGCAATAAGTGACATCCTTTTAGTCTTAATACTGTCATAATGTAGTTTTTTATGCGTTTTTGTTTGACAAATTGAATAAAGATGGGTATCTTTGTCTTTTCAACATAGATTTTACGTTAAAAGGATACGATACTTCATGTCAAAATTACAAATTCCTACCGATTACAGGCCACTGCTGAACTTAAAGCAGACGGAATTGGGAATCAAGAACATCAAAGATTTTTTTCAGATCAATCTCTCGTCCGAGCTGCGGCTGCGCCGCGTGACCGCACCACTTTTTGTGGAAAGCGGCACCGGGATAAACGACGACCTGAACGGCGTGGAGCGCCCGGTGAGTTTTCCCATAAAGGATATGGGCGATAAAAGCGCAGAGATTGTGCATTCATTGGCAAAATGGAAACGCTTGACGCTTGCGGATTACGGGATTGAAGAGGGATTCGGGATTTATACCGATATGAACGCTATCCGCGCCGACGAAGAGCTGGACAACCTGCATTCTCTCTACGTTGATCAGTGGGATTGGGAGCTGGTAATCGGAGAAAAAGATCGTACGATTGACTTCCTGAAACGAATCGTGAGGCGGATCTATGCTGCCATGCTACGTACGGAATACCTTGTATATGAGTTGTTTCCCGAAATAAAACCCCAGCTTCCCTGCGATATCACCTTCATCCACTCCGAGGAACTCCTGCAAAGGTACCCCCAAATGGATGTAAAACAACGGGAGGATGCGATTACAAAAGAGTTCGGTGCCGTTTTTGTGATGGGCATCGGTGCGCCGTTATCCCACGGCGAGCCGCATGACGGCCGTGCTCCTGACTATGACGACTGGAGTACCTTTAACGCAGATGGTTATCAAGGCCTTAACGGCGATCTGCTGGTGTGGAATTCAGTCTTAAAGAAAGCGGTGGAGCTGTCCTCCATGGGAATCCGCGTGGATGCCGAATCTCTGGAACGGCAATTAAAAATACGCGGCAAAGAGGACCGTCTCTCCCTCTATTTTCACAAACGACTGATGAACAACGAACTACCATTATCCATTGGAGGTGGAATCGGTCAATCGCGTCTGTGCATGTATTACCTTCGTAAAGCACACATCGGGGAAATCCAGGCAAGCCTCTGGCCACGGGAGATGCACGATGAAGCCAGGAGGCAAGGCGTTTTTCTTATTTAAGGGATGGGCTTGATTATTTGATTTCATTTTTCCGTTTCTCTGAAGCCTATCGTATGCTCCATTTTTAGGCCTCCTCTTTTTTGTTTCCGGAAGTTTTTGTACTTTAGCACCCTGTTAAAACCCAAACGAAGCATGAATGTAAAAATGGAAGAAAGCTGGAAAGCTCATTTGCAACAGGAGTTTGAAAAACCCTATTTCAAGACGTTGACCGATTTTGTTCGAAACGAATATGCAACCAAACCCGTCTATCCTCCCGCGAAACTGATATTCAACGCCTTCGACAAGTGCCCTTTCGATGAGGTGGAGGTGGTGATTGTGGGGCAGGATCCGTATCACGAACCGGGACAGGCGCACGGTTTGTGCTTTTCGGTGAATGATGGGATACAGGTACCGCCATCTCTAATAAATATTTATAAGGAAATCCACGATGATCTGGGAAAACCGATACCCCGTTCGGGGAATCTCGAACGATGGGCCAGGCAAGGTGTCCTTTTGCTGAACGCCACCCTAACGGTTCAGGCTCACCGGGCAGGTTCGCACCAGGGAAAAGGGTGGGAGGAGTTTACCGATGCCGCTATCCGGCATCTTGCCGAAGAGCGCGATCATCTGGTTTTTATTCTCTGGGGTAGTTATGCCCAACGAAAAGGGGCGGCAATTGATGCGAACAGGCATCTCATCTTGAAATCATCCCACCCTTCGCCATTATCTGCTCATGGGGGATTCTTTGGAAACAAGCACTTTAGCAAGGCGAACGCTTATTTAGCGGCGCACGGCAAAAAGATGATCGATTGGTAATGTAAAAGAATATTATCCAACGCTTCCTTCCAGGCTGATCTGGAGTAATTTCTGTGCTTCAACGGCAAATTCCATGGGGAGTTTATTTACCACTTCCCTCACATATCCATTCACGATGAGTCCGATAGCCTCTTCTTCGCCCAAACCGCGCTGATTGCAATAGAAAATCTGATCTTCGCTGATTTTGGAGGTTGTCGCCTCATGCTCCAGAATGGCCGTGGGATTTTGAATATCTGTATACGGGAACGTATGTGCACCGCAATGATCGGTGAGCAGTAAGCTGTCGCACTGCGAGTGGTTGCGCGCGTTTTCGGCTTTCTTGGTTACTTTCACCAGCCCCCGGTAGCTGTTCTGACTGTTTCCCGCGGAGATCCCTTTCGAAACGATACGGCTGCGTGTGTTCTTTCCCAGGTGGATCATTTTGGTTCCCGTATCGGCTTGTTGAAAATGGTTGGTGACGGCGACCGAATAAAATTCTCCGACGGAGTTGTCACCTGCCAGAATACAAGACGGATATTTCCATGTGATGGCCGAACCGGTTTCCACTTGCGTCCAGGATATTTTCGAGTTGTTTCCCTTACAGATACCTCGTTTCGTTACGAAATTATACACGCCTCCTTTGCCTTGTTTATCGCCCGGATACCAGTTTTGCACGGTAGAATATTTCACTTCGGCATTCTCCAGGGCTATAATTTCCACAATGGCGGCATGAAGCTGGTTCTCGTCCCGTATCGGCGCCGTGCACCCCTCCAGATAGCTCACATATGAATCGTCGTCGGCAATGATGAGCGTACGCTCAAACTGACCGGTGTTGGCCGTATTAATACGGAAATAAGTGGATAACTCCATCGGGCAACGCACCCCCTTGGGAATATAGACAAACGAACCGTCGCTAAATACCGCAGAGTTGAGGGCCCCGTAGTAATTGTCTTTGTAAGGTACGACCGTTCCCAGATACTTTTTTACCAAATCGGGGTGGTGTTTAACCGCCTCACTGAACGAACAGAAAATAATTCCTTTTTCGGCAAGCACCTCTTTGAACGTGGTTTTTATTGAAACGCTGTCCATTACCGCATCCACAGCGACACCCGTGAGTTGCTTCTGCTCTTCGAGCGGAATTCCCAGCCGTTCAAATGTTTTCAACAATTCAGGATCTACCTCATCGAGGCTTTGTGGGGTTTTCTTTTTAGTGGGGTCTGCGTAGTAAATGATATCCTGATAATCAATTTCAGGTATCTTTAAATGGGCCCAATCGGGCAGTTTCATCGTCAACCAATGGCGATAGGATTTTAAGCGGAAATCGAGCAGCCACTCGGGTTCCTCTTTTTTCGTCGAAATCAACCGGACGACATCTTCGTTCAATCCCTTTTCAATTACTTCGGTCTCCACGTCTGTGGTGAATCCGAATTTGTAATCTTGTGTGGTTAAATCGCTTAATATTTGATCTTGATCCAATTCCTGCATACTGTTCGATGTTTATAATCCCGGTGACCCGTTTGATCGCTGGGATCTGTTTATAAGAGTGCGTATTTCCGCACCCGGCAGAATTAGTAACAACCATTCTGCCGCTTTTGTTTATGCAAAGATACGGCTTTTTCATCAATTCCTTTTAATGATACCGGCATACCTGAACAAATGCGCCGGGGAAAGTGTTAAAACAAAATAATACATCGTTTTCGTCCGCCAAGAGGAGCAAAAGGCACGTTATACGGGATTTTTCCGTTGTGGGAAAACGATTCTGTATGTAATAAAAAATAAAATAATCTTCATTCCCGATGAGCATCGGCGGAAATCACATGTATTTGCACCTCATGCTCTCGAGAGAAAATAACTAATTTAAATGAAAATAAAAATGAAAAAAGGAATGTTATTATTTGTTGCGCTTATGGTAGGTTTCGGGCTGATGGCCCAATCGAGCTACAAGGTGGATCCGGCGCATACATCCGTGAATTTCAAGGTGAAACATAGCGGAATCACGTTTGTGAACGGTAAATTCGAGAAGTTTGACGGCGGAATTATCGGCGATCTGAACAATATTGAACAGGCAAGGGTCTTTTTCAATGTAAATACGGCAAGTATAAATACGAGTGTGCCTATGCGCGACGACCATTTGCGCAGTGGTGATTTCTTCGATGTGGAGAAATATCCGTCCATGACATTCGAAAGCACAAGTATTCAAAAGGATGCTGATAACAAGTACAAGCTGAACGGCAAACTGCAGATTAAAGATGTCACGAAAGATGTTACGTTTGATGTGAAATACGGAGGAGTGGTAAAAGGCGAGGACGGGTCGGAAACCGTAGGTTTCATTGCCAAAAATACCATCGACCGGTTAGAGTATAACGTGGCGTATGATCCCGAAGGTACGGCTATCGGCAAAACGGTAGAAATAACGCTGTACCTCGAATTTAAGAGTTCTAAATAAGAAAAGAGAGAGATCGGTTCTGAATTTTTGATGACGACACAGAGGGTGTATCACAATGTGATCTCACCCTTTTTTGTATCCTGCTCACAAGTACCCCTCTTTTGGGGCGGTCTCTTCTTTCATTTCAGGAAGTAACCGGGAATGATGCCGTCCGGCAACAATATGCCGGTCAATTCGGAGTAGGGCACCGTCACATCAATCACCCCCATGGAGTAGGGAGCGATTTCATACTGGTTATAGGAGTAATGAATCCCCTCTTCGTCGAGCCAAAAGTTGTTATTGGGCACTATATCCTCGATGGTAAAGAAACCTCTCATCAGGAGGGAATCGGGTATCGCTGCATTGTACTGCTTCATGAGCTGATGTACTATCTTTTCCTTGAGCCGGTTATAATAGTCGGGCACGAACAGATCTTCCTCCGATAAAGTGACCAACTCATTCAGATCGACATTGGTGTAGGTGATCCGGTACGAGCCGTGTGCACCCCCCTCGTAATCGCTATATTCCACAGCATAACTCAACAGGGAATCACCCCGGAACAGAATTTTATTGCTGTTGCTCATCGTATACCAATACCACATAGGCGTTTTTCCCTGTAAGCGCGATTTATCTTCATCGTAGGTGTTAGACAACGATTCATATCTCGTAGTATATTCCTCAACGTACCTGTCCACAGCCTCCTGGGGCAGCATGCTGTCGTAGCTCATATGTCCAAAAAAAGTTCCCAGGAAAATTTGCTGCAATCGGGCAAGGCTTTCGGCATCCCGGAATTTCGAGGGGTAGGTGAAGGATACGTTTACATCGGCATAAGGCAGGGTGGTATCGTTATCCTGCAACAGCGGAATCTGTTTTCTCACAACGATACTGTCGAACACAATGTTCGAGGATTTACCGGTGCCGGCTTTATCTTTGCATGAGGAAAACACACCGAGCCCCGTGAAAAAAAGGGCAATGGCAATGGCCTGTAGAAATTTTGGTTCTCATAATGGTTTTAAGTTTGCCTGATGGGCAGGAGCCACAAACGCCCGTTATTGAATAATCTGCCTGATAGCACCCAGTTCGGAGTAAAACAATACTTTTATGGGTTGTTTATTGTTGTCGAACATTTTTTTTGTGAGTACGTCCTGCGATCCGTATTGCACCACATCAACCTCCATGTTTTTTATCGGCCTGTTTCTAAACTCGACAGTAAGATCGGCTTTTCCGGGAATATTGTATACAAGCCCTTCGCTGAGCTTGCTTTCAAGCCGCTTCAGATCGCGTTCTGACAATGACAGTTCCACTTTGGGTGTTTTATTCTTTACCGACAGATAAAGCGGCTCTCCGGCGAGATTATCGGCATCCACGGGCCCCAGTTTTCCGGAGAAACGGGCTATCACCATCCGGTCAATATCCTTCTCATCGGGGCTCACCGTATACGTAGCGGTGAAATATTCCGTATGTTCGCTGCCTGAAAAGAGTCCCGTAAGTGCTTTCTCCTGCATATTGATCTCGTCCATCACCACCTTGTAGGCATTTCCATCGGGGGGCATGCTCTCCGCTTCACCGGAGAGAATATCATTACGGCTACGGCGAAGATCGAATATCTGCCGTGCCACCAGTTCTGCCTGTTTTGCAGTAGATCCTGCCATAAGCGTTTCCTGTGAAAGAAACCTTCGCGGATTGGCAGCAGCGGTTTGTGCTTCCGGAATTTCTATTTGAGGTACTGCTTCCGGTTCAGGAGCGGAGTTCACGGCGACAATCACGCCATCTTCACGGAGATAGACGTGAGGCTGAAGCGTGTTGGGACGAAATTCCACCATAAAAGAATTGCTCTTGTCGGCAATGCCTTTGTTAACCACGGAAACATCTTCCAGCGTAAAGGCTACGCTGTTTTCAGTTATGGGATTGTCCACTCCCAAATAACGCTGTGCGTACGGATAAAAATCGCCGCGCTGGTACGTGGTTTTCTTTACCAGTACGGTAATTTCGAACGATGTCTGAGGGAGCGAATAAATTACACCGTAATTATTGGCCTTGACAGCGTTTACACGCGTCGTTTTCTGAGCGTTTACACTTGCGAACGCCAAAATTAAAACCGGCAGGATACAATATTTTGCTCTCATATTAGTTCAGTTGTTATTCAAATTTACTTCGTAATTTTAAATATTTTGAAGGATATGCTGTTTTTTCTTCTGATGGCATCATCCCAATACGTTTGCTTTCGCCTTCTTCGTTTGCATTTCGCCAAAACCCTTTAGTTCGCCGCCTGGAACTGTTCCAGAAAACGGACATCGTTTTCAGAGAACATCCGGAGATCCTTTACCTGATATTTGAGGTTCGTTATACGTTCAATCCCCATTCCCAGCGCGTAACCGGAATAGACGTTGCTGTCTATTCCGCAATTGTCCAGCACATTGGGGTCTACCATGCCGCACCCGAGGATCTCCACCCAGCCTGTATGTTTACAGAACGGACACCCTTTTCCACCACAGATATTGCACGAAATATCCATCTCGGCACTAGGTTCGGTGAACGGGAAATAGGAGGGGCGCAGGCGTATTTTCGTATCTTCTCCGAACATCTCCTTGGCGAAGAATAGAAGGGCTTGCTTCAAATCGGCGAACGATACGTCTTTATCGATATAGAGCGCCTCTACCTGGTGAAAGAAACAGTGGGCACGATAAGAAATGGCTTCGTTTCTGTAGACCCGTCCCGGGCAGATAATGCGTATGGGCGGTTCCGTCTTTTCCATTACGCGTGTCTGTACGGACGATGTGTGGGTACGCAGCACGATCTGCGGATCGTTTTGAATGAAGAATGTATCCTGCATATCGCGTGCCGGATGATCATCGGCAAAGTTCAGAGACGAAAAGACATGCCAGTCGTCCTCCACTTCCGGCCCTTCCGCAATGGAAAAGCCGAGCCGCTTAAAAATGTCGCTGATCTCTTCTTTCACAATCGAAATGGGGTGGCGCGTTCCCAAGGGTATGGGATATGCCGTACGGGAAAGATCCAGGTCCGAATAGGTTGAACCGCCGCTCTCGAACTGCTCTTTCAGGGATTGGATCTTCTCCGTCGCTTTCTGTTTCAGCTCGTTCACTCGCATACCCATTTCCCGCTTCTGTTCGGCGGGTATGGTACGAAAATCGTCCATCAGAGTGGAAATAATTCCTTTTTTACTCAGATATTTTATGCGGGCCGCTTCCAGCTCATCGGGATTGGAAGCCGTTAATTGCTCAATTTCGGAAAGTAGGGCGTCGATCTTTTCTATCATGATGATGTTGAATCTTATAAGTAAATTAGTAGCGCAAAAATACACTTTTTATTGCTATTTATCCCTGTTTTCGTTAAAAGATTTACAGATAGGGGATGCGAAGTAAAGGTTAAATTCGTACTTTTGTTTGGTTAAAGCTGTTTTCGGAAAAAAATGCTCGACACGATTCGCAGATTTATAGAAAAAGAAAAGCTTCTTTCTCAAGGCGCTCCGGTTATTGTCGGCTTGAGTGGAGGGATGGATTCCATGGCGTTGCTTGATGTCCTTACGCTTCTGGGATACCGGTGTGTAGCGGCCCATTGCAACTTTCATCTTAGGGGTGAGGAGTCCGACCGGGATGCGGATTTTGTAAAAAAATGGTGTAAAAATGTCGATATTCCGTTCACGTCTATCGATTTCGATACCAAACAATACGCTGCCGACAAAAAAATATCGATCGAGATGGCTGCCCGTGAACTGCGGTACAGCTGGTTCGAAATCATCCGCAGCCAATATAATGCGGAAGCGGTGGCGGTAGCGCATCATAAAGACGATTCGGTGGAGACGGTCTTGCTGAATCTGATTCGCGGTACCGGCATCAGAGGATTGACCGGCATATCGCCGAAAAACAAGAATGTGATACGCCCGCTGTTGTGCACGGCGCGTGGCGAAATTGCGGAATACATCGATGAACGAGGCATTCCGTATGTGGTTGACAGCACCAATGAGGAGGATGTTTTTATTCGAAATTTCCTGAGACTGAATATCCTTCCTGAGCTTGAAGCAATAAACCCGGCGGTAAAGGAAGCGATTTATCGTACTTCCCTGAATCTGTCCGAAGCAGGGAAAGTGTACAGCGTCGCAATTCAGGGATGGATGGAAACGGTTTTGCGGGATGATAAAATTGATATCCGGGCACTGCGGGAAACAGCTTCTCCGCAATCCGTTTTGTTCGAGATCCTTTCACCGATGGGTTTCGGGCCGTCGACCATAGAAGATATTTTCCAATCAATGGATGCCCATCCGGGGAAAGTATTTTTTTCCGCGAAGTTCCGGTTGATCAAAGACCGAGACTATTTCATCATTGATCGGATCTCCGAGGAACCGAACGCGCAGGCGTCCTATTTTATCGATAAAGAAACGAACGGAATTGCCCGTCCGGTGCGCCTGGCCATCCGTAAGGGTAAAATGCCGGTCGAAATAAAGAAAAACCCCCGTTTTCTGTATGCCGATGCCGATGCGTTGCAGTTTCCCCTGGAACTGCGTAAATGGCGGCAAGGCGATTGGTTCGTTCCTTTCGGAATGAAAGGTAAAAAGAAACTGAGCGACTATTTTACCGATCGTAAGTTCAGCCTCAGAGATAAAGAAGATGTGTGGGTGCTGCTTTCGGGAAAAGATATTCTATGGATTGTGGGAGAACGTCCCGACGACCGGTTTAAGGTTACGGCTAAGACCGTCATTGTATTGACCATTGAATGGGAGAACGGCGATTAAATCATTTTTAAAAATTATCGGTTTTTTTCATAATTTCGCGCAACTTTTTTCGCAGTTTTGCATCTTATATATAAAACCCCGGGTTGGGATAAAAACCAAACCGTAATATTTTTGTTATAAAAGAAAAAGAGATATAAAGAAATAAATAATATAATCGTATGAGAAATAGTACAATTAAAGACATTATGATGGTGGGCGCGTTCGCCGGTTTTGCTTTTTACATTTCCCGTTATTACCGTCAAAAAAAGCAAAAAGAAAGAGAGTTACGCGAAACCCTTCATTTTCAACTATTTTAATTTCCCTGAGAACCTCTGAATATTTCTGATTTCGGCTGTTTTCGTACGGGTATTTTTTGTACCTTTGCGGACGCAAAATAAAGCTGAATCCAATTATTATGCTCACACTCAAAGCCATAAACGAGAACCCGGAGGAGGTGGTACGCCGCTTGTCGAAGAAGCATTTTGATGCGAAAGAGATTATCGATCGGATCATTGATCTGGACGGAACGAGGCGTTATACACAGACGTCGCTCGACACCATTCTGGGCGAGGTCAACGCTCTCTCCAAGTCCATCGGCGTTTTCATGAAGGAGGGGAAGAAGGATGAGGCAGCAGCTGCCCGCGAAAAGGTAGGAACGCTGAAAGAGTCTTCCAAACAACTCGATGAGACGTTGAAAGAGATCGAAGCAACGATTGAGAGCCTGTTGGTCACCATCCCGAACCTACCGCACGATTCTGTACCTGAAGGGAAAGCAGCCGAAGACAATCCGGTTGAGCGGAGTGGGGGAATAACCCCTCTATTGCAGGACGATGCACTTCCGCATTGGGAGCTGGCAAAAAAATACGATCTCATCGATTTTGAGTTGGGAGTTAAGATAACGGGAGCAGGGTTTCCGGTCTATAAGGGCAAGGGCGCACGTCTGCAGCGCTCATTGATCAATTTCTTTCTGGATTGCGCTCGTGATGCCGGATTTCTGGAGGTGCAGCCTCCTTATGTGGTAAACAGCGATTCGGGATTCGGAACGGGCCAGCTGCCCGATAAAGAAGGACAGATGTACCACGTGGGGGTGGATGATCTCTATTTGATCCCGACGGCGGAGGTACCCGTTACCAACATGTACCGCGACATGATCCTCGACGAAAAAGACCTTCCCGTAAAAAATACGGCTTATTCGGCCTGTTTCCGTCGTGAAGCGGGTTCGTACGGGAAAGACGTGCGTGGACTGAACCGCTTGCACCAGTTCGATAAGGTAGAAATTGTCTGCATTGAAAAGCCGGAAGATTCGTACAAACGGCTCGACGAAATGGTCCGTTACGTGCAAACGCTCGTGGAAAAACTGGAGCTGCCATGGCGTATTCTTCGCCTTTGCGGCGGTGATATGAGTTTCACCTCGGCGCTGACATTCGATTTCGAAGTATTCTCTGCCGCTCAGAAGCGCTGGTTGGAAGTGAGCTCCGTCTCTAATTTCGAAAGCTATCAGGCAAACCGCCTCAAATGCCGCTACCGGGATGCAGACCGCAAAACACACTTGTGCCACACCCTCAATGGCAGCGCACTCGCCTTACCACGCATCATGGCGGCGTTGCTGGAAAACAACCAAACGCCGGAAGGAATCCGCATTCCGCACGTGCTGGCGCCTTATTGCGGGTTTGAGGTGATCGACTAAGAGAAGAGAAACAATAAAGGGTCACTTGCCGCCTACCATTTTCATCAATTGCAGAATAGCCAAAGCGGCCGTACGTTCAATATTTTCTTCACGACTGTACCCTACATGGTACTCTCGCGAAATGATTTCATTGCGGCATAAGGTGCATATCCAAACAGTCCCCACAGGTTTCTCTTTGGTTCCTCCATCAGGGCCCATAATGCCGGACACGGCTATACTGCAATCGGTCTTGAGCTTCCCGGCAACATTTACCGCCATCTGTTCTACCACTTCCCGGCTTACCACTCCGTCTTTTTCTATTACTTTTTTATCGACTTCCAAAAGCGCTTCTTTGATTCGGTTGTCGTAAGAAACGATGCTACCTTCAAAATAATCCGACGCTCCGGGAACGACCGTTATCCGATGCGCTATGAATCCCCCGGTGCAGCTTTCGGCTGTAGAAACGGTGAGATGTTTCTTACGCAGTTTTTCACCGAGCAATGCTTCCGGCGTTTTTTCGCTTTTGGCGACAAATTCGTCGCCCAGAATCTGTCTCAATTTTCGCCCTTGCTGCTTTATTTCCGGCTTGCGTTCTTCTCCCCATACCGATAACCGCAAACGGATAAATCCGAAATAGGGCATGTAGGCCAACGAAAAACCTGCCGGAAGCTGGTTCTCGAACTCGGCAAGTCGTGTCGCCAGCGCCGATTCGGTGATTCCCGAAACCAGGTAGGAGCGGCGTAGGTATTCTTTCACCTGAAATTGTTCCTGCAGGCGGGGAATGATTTCGTTGATCATGGTTGTTCTCATCTCGAAAGGAACGCCGGGCATAGATATCAGCACTTTCTCATCTTTCTCGAACCAGAGGATAGGAGCGGTGCCTACTTTGTTCTGGATCACCGTACAGTTTACCGGAACATACGCCTGCTTTCGTGTGAGTTGGTTTAACGGAATGTTTCTTTTCAGAAGGATGGATTCTATGTTTTGCAGCACTTCATCGTTGAATTCCAGCGCTGTATGGAAATACCGGCATAAGGTATGTTTCGTGATATCGTCGTTTGTAGGCCCCACACCGCCGGTAAGCAACAAAATATCAGCCCGTTCAAAGGCAACATCCATTGCTTTGATAATATCCTCGGAACAATCGCCCACGGTAGAGATAGCCGTGATTTCAAAACCCCGTTGGGTCAGTTCACGTCCCATCCAGGCAGCATTCGTATCCATAACCTGCCCGATAAGAAGTTCATCGCCGATGGTGATAATCTCTATTTTCATTATCTCCCCTTTCTTTTAACCAAAACAACTGCAAATAAACAGATAATCTTCCGAAAAAGAAAAAAGAAGCTCATTTATTTTTTTATTTTAAAGGATTGTTCTATCTTTGCCCTCCGAAAATCGGAGATAAAAACATAAAGATATAATGAAAAAAGAAATTCATCCCAACAATTACCGCCCTGTCGTTTTCAAAGATATGTCGAACGAAGAAATCTTCATTTCACGTTCTACCGTCAACACCAGGGAAACTGTTGAAATAGACGGAGTTACTTATCCGTTGGTGAAACTTGAGATTACCAGCGCGTCGCACCCGTTCTACACCGGAAAACAAAAACTGGTGGATACCGCAGGACGTGTAGATAAGTTCATGAATCGTTACGGGAACCGTAATAAGAAAAAATAAATCCGAAAGGATATGGAAACAAAAACAGCGATCTCTGCAGAGATCGCTGTTTTTTGTTTTGCCTTTTGCTCATTACTGAACGAAAATGTTCAATAAATTTAGACTATTTCTGTGCTCGGCAAAGCAAATAAATTTGCTCTGCTCTCGCTTATCGAAATAGTTGTTATTTTTCGAAACCCACAGACTGTGTAAGCAATACCTGCCGGTTGGGCGGCAGTTGCAGCAAACCGGCCAGCTTTTCTTTGTCGAACATACCGCGGACCACTGTGGCCAGCCCCTCCGATGCACAGTAGAGATAGATGTTTTGAGAAACATATCCGCAACTTGTATACGCGTAATGTTCGCTCGAAGCCTTGTCTGAGTCGGAAACGAAAACCACGTTCAGTGAGGCGGAACCCACATAGTCCTGCACGCCGGTGTTTTTCCGGTAATCGCCTTCTTTTACGAACACAAGCATGTGGTTTTTGGCATCATAAAAATAAATGCCGTTCTTTAGGACTACATACAACTCCAGTTCCTGACGGTTATTGGCCGTAGGCACCGTACGTTTATCTTCTCTGTTAAAGCCGTTTGCCGCCCATAACAGATTGGATAATTGCTGATCGGACAAGTCTTTGTCTTTAAAACTCCGGATGGATTGTCTTTCACTCAACGCCTGCATCAAAGGTTTTCCCCCTGTCTTATCAGGAGCCGGGAGTGTAATATCCTGTCCGAATAAGGTACAACTCATGAACGCCGTTAAAAATACCATAACTAATTTATACATACCAATATATTTATAAAATTTACTGTTTGGTGCAAATGTACGGAAATCCGATGAAAAAAAACCACTGAAAAGTCGTTAAAAATTCTCTGAATAGGGTGAAGATGCGGTATATATAGCATGGAATTAGCGCAATTTTATCTATTTTTGTCATTCTTATCGTTCACGCACCATTGTGATGCACTAATGCAATGATTCGATGATGCGATGAATGGGTCAATTTGTCAATAAAACAGCAATCAGCGAAGAGTTATCAATGCGCATATCGAATTAGAAACCGGGTACTGAAAAATAAAAACTAATGAAGAAAAAGAGTCGTTGTTTGCTCGCTATGGCACAGTTCAAGTAAACTTGTCCTCTGCTCATTTAGCTGAACGAAAAAGTTCACGAAAGGTAGACTTTTTCTGCGCTCGGCATAACCAAAGCAAGCTTTGTTTCTGCTCTTGCTGAACGAAAAAGTTCCATACACTATGATGTAAAAAAGTAAAATAATCGTATGAAAAGAATACATGCAGCAGTCTTACTGTTACTTAGTTCCCTGTGTTGCCTTCCGATGTCTGCCCAAGTACAATTAAGCGATAGCGCGAAAGTAAGTCTACTTACGGCATCTCCCTGGTATGGTGCTGTTTATGCCTATTTCGGGCATACGGCTATACGTGTGCAGGACGATTCTCTTACTCTGGATACGGTTTTTAATTATGGCTATTTTGATTCCTCTCAACCCCATTTCATTTACAATTTCGTGCGCGGAAAGACCGATTATATTCTGGGGGATACCACTTTTGAGCATTTCTTACTTGAATATGAGTATAAAGGCCAGCAAGTGGCGGAACAGGAACTAAACCTCTTGCCGTTCGAAAAACAGCAATTGTACGAGGCGCTCTACATCAACGCGCTACCGGAAAACAGAGAATACCGTTACAACTATTTTTACGATAACTGTACTACACGCCCCCGCGATTTGATCGAAAAATACACGAATGCCACGATTCAATACCCGCCGACACCTGAACGGCAAACGTACCGTGATCTGGTACACGAATGTGTAGCAAATTATCCATGGACACAATTCGGTATCGATCTACTGATTGGAAGTGAGGCCGACAGAACCATCGATGTAAGGGAAAAAATGTTCCTTCCGGCCTATTTGATGGATTCTTTCGAGGGGGCAACCCTCCATAACGATACACTGAATTATCCGTTGGTGAAAAAGAGCGCGATCATTTTGCCGCTCAATAGTGAAAGAAACAGTAAAGGCGAACCGGCCTTGTTCACTCCGATTATTGCGGCTTTCGCACTCCTTTTTCTTACTATCCTGGTCTGTGTGGTGCAGGTTATGAAGCTGAACAAAACCGGGCTTCCTAAAATCTACGATACCCTTCTTTTCGGTATTGCCGGTTTGGGAGGTTTTGTTGTTTTCGTACTCATGTACTTCTCCGAGCACCCCGCTACCAATCCTAACTGGAATTTTGTCTGGATAAATCTGTTTGCACTGATAGCGGCCGTTTTATTTTGGGTAAAATCGGCGAAGAACGTCGTTTATTTCTATCATTTTATTAACTTTGTACTCTTAATGCTTTTTCTTTTGCTGTGGTGGTGGATACCGCAACAGCTCCCGTTGGCAACGATCCCATTTTCAATGAGTTTATGGCTCCGATCGGCCGCAAACCTGTACATGTTGAGAGATAGGAGATTAAAAAACAAGCGGTTTTCATCGAGTAGGGACTTGAAAGCGGGATGGGGACTATAAAATCGGTAAACGACAGATATACATGTTCAAAATATTATCATCTATAGTTGTATTTTTTTCAATCACCACGTTGTACGCGCAAAATCCTTCGGGAGAAGTACCCAAGCTGGTTGTGGGAATAACAATAGACCAACTTCGTGGCGATTATCTGGAGATGTTCAGGCATTTGTTTGGTGCCAAGGGATTTAATAGATTGCTGAATAACGGGCTCGTTTACAGTAATGTACATTACAATTTCCCGAATCTCGACAAAGCTTCCACGATTACCACCGTTTTTACCGGTGCCAACCCCTCTTACCATGGAATTACGGGCGAAAGCAAATATTCGGTAGAGGCAAACAGTGAAATATCGTCGTTTTTCGACAACAATTATCTGGGAAATTTCACCACCGACAAAGTGTCCCCCCTCCCCATCCGGGTATCGACCATTGCCGATGAGCTGAAAGTGGCTTCGGGCGGGCAGTCGGATGTGTTTGCTTTCGCCCCGTATGCTTCACAGGCTCTTGCCTCGGGCGGACATGACGCCAGCGGAGCCTATTGGATTGAAGATTATACGGGAAAATGGGCTACGACCACGTTCTACAAAACAAAACAGCCCGTAGTGGATCAACACAACAGGAGTATGCAGTCGCTGAGCACCGCTATTGCCGGCATCACCTGGCGCCCGGCGATGGATATCACGCGATACGACGCGTTTCCATACACCAAGAACAGAACCAACTTTCAACACTATTTCGGAGCCGATAAGAACAAAAGCGTTCGTTTGCTAAAACAATCCCCTTACGTGAACCAGGAGGTGGGCGACATGGCAATAAAAATTATCGAATCCAGTTCATTGGGTAAGCGGATGAATCCCGATTTTCTGGCTTTGACTTTTTATGCAGGAAACTATGAGGACGCGCTCGACAAAAATTATTCCGTTGAGATTCAAGACACCTACTATCGCCTCGATCAGGAGCTGGGCAGGCTGCTGGATGCTCTTGAAACGACCGTAGGACTAAAAAACTGCCTTATTTTTGTGGCTTCCACCGGTTATTTCGATGAACAGGAGATCCTGCCGGAAGGTATGAAAACATCGGGAGGGGATTTTCATCCCGACAGAAGCCAAGCATTGCTCAATATGTACCTTATGGCGGTGTATGGAAGAGAGCAGTGGATAAAGAAATACTACCACGGACAATTCTTTTTCGACAGAAAATTACTGGAAGACAAGAAAATAAACCTGAGAGAATTCCAGCAAAGCGCGGCCGAATTTTTGGTCCAATCAGCAGGGGTACAGGATGTAATTACATCGTATCAGATGCTGCACGGCGCTTACAATCAAAACGTACAATATTACCGAAACGGATATTACAAAGGCATTTCAGGTGATTTATTTCTCGAATTGCAGCCAGGATGGCGGGTGATAGAACCCCAATCACCCGAACACCAGCGGGTACGTAACAATGCGATTGTTTCCCCGGTAATTTTTTTCGGGAGTAACATAAAACCACAGAAAATAAACCGTACGATTGAAGCCACCGAGATCGCACCCAGCGTTGCATACCGGCTGCGCATCCGCGCTCCCAACGCCGCGGAAGGAGAAATTCTGGAAGAACTTTTTTGATAAGTGAGAGCAACGTAAATTTATTTACTTTGCCGAGCGCAGAAAAAATCTAACTTTAGTGAACTATTTTAAAAACAAAATTTTAAATACACGGAGTGTGGGGCATTATCGGTTTTTACTCAAAACCGGACCAGAACCCCGCAATTCGTAACACGAAACAAAAAATATGGCATTCAACGATATCATATCAAAAATATTTGGTAACAAAGCACAACGCGACCTTAACGAAGTCAATCCGGTCGTGAAAAAAGTGAAGGAAGCCTATATCGGGATAGAGCAACTCTCGAACGACGAACTTCGCGATAAGACAAAGGAACTTGAGAAGCAGATACGGGATTATGTCTCGGAAGAGAAAGCCGAAATAGAAAAGCTGAAATCCGGAATGGATAAGATCGATCTGGAAGATCGGGAAGCTGTCTGGAATCAGGTGGATAAGCTGGAGAAGGAGGTCACCGATAAATATGAGAAAGTGCTGACGGAAGTGCTGCCCGAAGCGTTCTCCATCATGAAAGATACAGCCCGCCGTTTTACACAGAATGAAGAGATTGTGGTCACGGCCACCGATTTCGATCGTGATTTGGCGGCCTCGCACGATTTTGTCCGTATTGAAGGGGATAAAGCCATCTACCGGAATCACTGGATGGCAGGCGGTAATGAGATCACATGGGATATGATCCATTACGATGTGCAGCTGTTTGGTGGAGTGGTGCTGCATCAGGGAAAAATTGCCGAGATGGCTACGGGAGAAGGTAAAACGCTGGTAGCCACACTCCCCGTGTTTCTGAACGCACTCACCCATCAGGGGGTGCACGTAGTCACCGTGAACGATTATCTTTCCAAACGTGACTCGGAATGGATGGGGCCGATGTACATGTTCCACGGGCTGTCGGTAGATTGCATCGACAAACACGAACCCAACTCCGACGCTCGCCGCAAAGCGTATGAAGCGGATATCACCTTCGGAACAAACAATGAATTCGGCTTCGATTATCTTCGCGACAATATGGCCGTCTCTCCCAAAGACCTGGTACAGCGTAAACACAATTACGCTATCGTGGATGAGGTGGACTCGGTACTGATAGACGACGCCCGTACGCCTCTGATCATTTCCGGCCCGGTACCGAAAGGCGACGACCAGTTGTATGATGTGTTTCGTCCGCGCGTGGAAGTGATCGTGAAAGCGCAACGGGACCTGACAACCCATCTGCTTGCCGAAGCAAAAACAAAAATGGCATCGAACGACCCCAAGGTGCAGGAGGAGGGAGCATTGCTTCTTTTCCGTTCCTACAAGGGAATGCCGAAAAACAAGCCACTCATCAAGTTCCTCAGCGAACAAGGGATCAGGGCGGCAATGCTCAAGACCGAAGCGTTTTACATGCAGGAGCAGATGCGCAACATGCATATTGCCACCGATCCGCTCTATTTCGTCATCGATGAAAAACTACATAGCATTGAGTTGACAGACAAAGGGATTGACTTATTGACAGGAAAATCGGACGACCCTCCGTTTTTTATTCTGCCCGATATTGCGACACAACTGTCCGAACTGGAAAATTCTTCACTTACAGAAGAAGAGATAGCCGCAAAGAAAGATGAGCTGCTGCAAAACTACGCCATAAAATCGGAACGTGTTCATACGGTAAACCAGCTGTTAAAAGCATATACCCTGTTTGAAAGAGACGATGAATATGTGGTTATCGACAACAAGGTGAAAATAGTGGATGAACAAACCGGACGTGTGATGGAAGGACGCCGTTATTCCGACGGGTTGCACCAGGCTATCGAGGCAAAAGAACGTGTGAAAGTGGAAGCTGCCACTCAGACCTTCGCGACCATCACGCTGCAGAATTTTTTCAGGATGTACAGCAAGCTGGCCGGTATGACCGGTACGGCTGAAACAGAAGCGGGTGAATTCTGGGATATCTATAAACTGGATGTGGTGGTCATTCCAACCAATAAACCGGTTGTCCGTGACGACCAGAACGACCGCATCTATAAAACAAAGCGCGAAAAATATACCGCCGTTATTGAAGAGATAGTATCTCTTATCTCCAAAGGACGCCCTGTACTGGTGGGAACCACTTCAGTGGAAATCTCAGAGCTGTTGGGGCGCATGCTCACGCTTCGCAAGATCAAGCACAGTGTGTTGAACGCCAAGCTGCACCAGAGAGAAGCCGAAATTGTGGCAAACGCGGGGCAACCCGGCGTAGTGACCATTGCCACCAATATGGCCGGTCGTGGTACCGACATCAAGCTTGCACCTTCGGTGAAGGAGGCTGGCGGATTGGCTATCATCGGAACGGAACGCCACGAATCGCGTCGTGTAGACCGTCAGCTGCGTGGGCGTGCGGGACGTCAGGGCGACCCGGGTTCTTCTGTTTTCTTCGTTTCCCTGGAAGATGATCTGATGCGTCTGTTTGCCACAGAAAAAATTGCCGGATTAATGGACCGCATGGGATTCAAAGAAGGAGATGTGCTTGAGCACAGCATGTTAAGCAGGTCGGTGGAACGTGCGCAAAAGAAGGTGGAAGAGAATAATTTCGGCATCCGTAAACGCTTGTTGGAGTACGATGATGTGATGAATTCTCAGCGCGAAGTTATCTATAAACGCCGCCGTCACGCGTTGATGGGAGAACGAATTGACAACGACGTGGCCAATATGATTTCGGAAACCGCTAAAAATATTGTGGAATTGAATGACGACGACCACGAGAACATGAAGCTCGATCTTTTCCGTATAATGGCTGTGGAGATTCCTTTCAAGGAAGAAGAAATGAAGGGAATGAAAAAAAATGAGCAGACAGAGGTGGTTGTCGATAGAGCTTTTGACTCATTTAAGCGCAAAACGGAACGACTGGCGGAAGTAGCCCAACCGGTCATCAAACAAGTGTACGAAAATCAGGGAGCGATGTATGAAAACATCCTTATACCCATTACCGATGGGAAGAAAGTGTACAATATTGCCTGCAACCTGAAAGAAGCGTATGAATCAGAATCGAAAGCCCTGGTGAAAGCGTTTGAAAAATCGATCTTGTTACATACCATAGATGAGGACTGGAAAGAGCATCTGCGCGAGATGGATGAACTACGCCAATCCGTTCAGAACGCCAGTTATGAACAGAAAGACCCGTTATTGATCTATAAATTGGAGTCGTTCAACCTTTTCAGGACGATGGTGAACGATATCAACTCCAAAGCGGTTTCTATTCTCATGCGAGGGCAGATTCCGATACG
>AGTN01152798.1_pt1 | contig 45806 bp, 30 predicted proteins | sample 314218 | NCBI WGS metagenome assembly AGTN01 (sample SAMN02954264, study PRJNA73603) | bioreactor metagenome | biome: terrestrial; feature: non-aerated bioreactor; material: poplar woody material; isolation source: poplar biomass | place: USA | collected 2006-12 | reverse complement strand
CACAGGTCGCCCACTCAACCCACGTACGGACGGTATTGAACCCTAGGTCCTTTTATCTGTTGCAGATCGGATCTCCATTCTTCCCCGGAATTAGCCGTAATTTCAGAGAGCATGGGAGCCCTGGCTTTACCGCCACTGTACCATACCGAAAAAGGGAAAAAATCCTTTTCAATGCCTTCGTGTTTCTTTTGTCCCTGGAGTCCGATTGAAAAGGATAAAAACAATATAAAAAGCAGGTTAAATTTTACATTTTGTATTTTGGATGACATAATAAATAAGTTTATTGTTGTGATTCTTCGCTTTTCATTACAGATTCCCATACGGCTTTTCGCAACGTCCCCTGATTATCGTCACCGTCATAATCCCAGAACATCAGGCCTTTCATTCCTTTACTCAGAACCCAGTCGCCTTTAATTCCGATACTTCTCTCATTGTCGTATCCGCAATAGTAAACCCCATTGTAGGTGACGTACGGAACTGAAGCCGCATCGTCCCAATTGTCGATCTTGTAGGATTGGGTGTTAAGTTCGAGGATTTTTTTGTAGTTGATAGCTTCCGTCCATGAGTGACGCCCGTAGAAAGGTATGCCTAACACCAGTTTATTGGCAGGCATACCGGCATTGAGATAGGCTTGAACGGCACGGGTACAGTCAGAAGCCGCTGACGGATCATACAGTGCGGATTGGTGATGGGGGGCTGCATCCAGGTCATAGGTCATGATATTCACGAAATCGACATAAGGGGCTACGGCTGCAATGTCGATATAGCGCCAGCCTCCCGTAACCGGCTGCTTATCCAGGCAATAACCTGCATAGGTAAGTAGATACCGGTTTCCTAAGGTTTCACGCAGTTGCTTCATCAACAGCACATGGTTGGCTACATCCACTGCCACATCATAAGCATTCGGATCACCGCTCCATGAGAGACCGGGAAACTCCCAGTCCATATCGACACCGTCGATGCCCCACTTTTGCAGGAAAGCTTTACAGTCATTGGCAAAAGCTTTGCGGTATTCATCCGACTTGGCAAGTTGCGAAAAACCTTCACCTTGGGAATTTTCGAAAGAAATGGAAATGGCCAGATTTGGATTCATCTTCTTCAGATTAACGATTTGCTGGAAACGGCTTTCGTCACCCAATACATAGATTCCTTTGTAAACGCCGCCCTCCATATAGGGTTCGGCAAAGGCATAATTGATATTTGTCAGGTAGTTGGGGTTGGGGATAACCGTACTCCAGGATGTCACGTAAGCCAGGGCTATACGTCCTTCCACCGGTTCAGGCATGTTATTATCGGTACCGGGAGCTCGTATGCCCGTTACATAATCGTCTTTATTACAGCTTGCCAACAAAATTATAGCAGTCAGAGCAATGTATAAAATTTTTTTCATATGATTAATTTATTTTTTTACATTATGGTGTATGGAACGTTTTCGTTAAGCAAGAGCAGAACAAATTTATTTGACTTTGTCTTCTTCCTTCGCACCTTACCAAAATCCAAACAAGTTTGGTTTTGGATTCGGTTTGTCGTCAGTTGTTTTGCCGGGCGCAGAAAACGACTAAATTTATTTGAACTCGCTTTAATCATTTTCTTAGGTGAACTTTTTCGTTCAGCTAAATGAGAGCAGAAGTCAAGCATGCTTGATTATGCCGAACGCAAAAATAGTCTGAAAGAAAAAGTCTAACTTTAGTGAAAATGATGTTCATGCTCGTTTCATAAACAGTTTTTTTAGTGGTTGATTTACTCTTTTGCCTGATAGAAACCGTACCACGCGTAGTTATTCCAGAAGTCGCCCTGTACCCAGGTCGATGCAGGATGAACAACGGCAATATGGGTTTCATCGAAAAGCCATAGCCAGTATGTGGGATGATCTCCGAGGACTTCCCATGAAGTGGTGCTGCCGGGCAGGGGAGTCGTTGTTATCAGGCTGCCGATTATATAATCTTGCGGGGTCCCCGTACCTCCGGTCGGGATATCGTGGGAAAACGCATAAGTTCCTTCAGCTAATATGGTTCCGTCAGGTCTATACGTAGTCAATTTGTTCCCGTCATATTCGAACACCATCGTATAGTTTCCGGCAGCGGCTAATTTTGTTCCTCCACCGTCCCAGTTGTTGATGCCTTCGTGTATCATATTGACACCACCGGCTAACCAATTCGCATACATCCCGTTGAAATAGACAATTTGGTTGTTGGGGCTCGGCCAGAACTCCCACGTCTTTTTCGCCGTCTGGTCTGACTTATCTTCAGCTCCGGTCAACAGCGTTTGCCAAGGGTCGAAACAATTGGTTACCGTCAGGTGAACAGCGTCGGTCTGGATGATTGTGTTTGCAGAGATGCCGACGAAGTAGATATCATACACACCATTGGTTTCACAAATAAGCGTATCGTTATCTGTCCCTAAGTTTTTTCTATTCCTGTTATCTGCGTTTCCCCATTCAATATGCCAGACTCCCGGTATGTCGGGACGATTGTTCTTGAGCACTACATATTGGTCGCCCTCCACTACCCCGTCCTGATTGGGTATGGGTTGGGTAATGGAGATAACCGCCTCAAGCTCGGCTTTTGTGAGGGGGGTGCCCACGTTCTCGTAGTATTTCTCCCTCAACGATTTGTCTTCAATCGGGTCGCAGGCATACCACGTGGCTGCGACGATTAATAAAATGATATATAATTTACTCGTTTTCATTTGATTTCGATTTTTAAGTGGATAATAGGCTACATGTTATTCCAATCCGTAAATTGGGCGGTAGGTTCCCACCCGGGATTCTGCTCGAGTACGCCGTTGGCCATGTCGATCTCGGTTTGTGGAATAGGCCAATACCCCTGAGTCTGTTGCAAACGTGACTTATAGTCATAGTTTACCATCTGCTTTACTTCGGCGGCGTTGATCAATGTAAATCCGTTTTGTTTGTTCAGCGCATTTCCGGCTTCCTCAAGAGAGGGTCCCGACCAGCGGAGCAAATCCCACCAGCGTATGGATTCGAATGCGAACTCCCAGCGGCGTTCCTCCTTTATGGCTTGCAGTGAATAGGATACCGGAGCGAGGTTGGAACGGGCGCGTACGCGGTTCAATCCGGTAGGCTCTTCCTTTAATTCCGATTGCATGAGCAATACGTCCGCAAAGCGGATGTGGATCAGGTCGGCAATATTATTCAACGATTGACTGACCGTAGGATTTTCATCGGGGTACATTTGTAGCCCAAACATGTTGAACGCTCTGTTATAATAAGAAAGGATATTGATGTATTTTTTCTGGAAGTATCCGGTTTGTTCGTAATAACGGGTTGAAACGGTATAATCCGGTTCATCGGAAGATAATTTCCGGTTCATCAATTCGTTCCCGGTGTTATTGGGATCAAGAGCGCGGTAAGACCAGATAGAGCCGGTCAATCTGGGATCTTCGGTTGCCCCGTTCAGATAGGCTTGCTGTCCCGACCAGTTCTTCCAGTCTTCGACCATTGCCGGCGATACGGGACCTGCCCCCCATCCTTGTCCGAAAGGGTAACTTTCATAGCGGGGGCTTTTCACCATATTGTCACCGGAAGGGGAGAAGTATTGTGCCACCGTGTTGCTGAACCAGGTAAACTCCCAACTGTTGCCTTTTAATTTATGCTTGTTGGCAAACAGGGTTTCAACCGAGCTGTTCCCGACCCAACGCAGGTTGTTGTTAACCACATAGTTGTAGCGGTAATTCTCGTCATTGGTTTCGGTGGCTTCGTTGGTATAAGACCAAATGTTACGTTGGTCGGCAACCAGGTCGTGTCCCGAATTCTGAACACAATCGTCAATCCAGTCTATAACCTGGGCTTTGGTAATTCCTCCGGGGAGTTCCGTTTGTGCATATCTGCCGGTATAGAACAGGAACACACGCGCCATCATGGCTTGTGCGGCGGACTTGGTGGTATGCCCTGCCAAATCCGAACCTGCGGCGTACATGCGGTTGGGGATCAACTCGATAGCCTGCTTCAGGTCAGAAGCAATCAGGGCGTACACTTCGTCGACCGATGCCCGCGGTATATTGGTGGCTTCGTTAGTGGTACGTAACGGTACTCCGCCATACATTTGTACCAGTTCATTATAAGCAAATGCCCGTAGGAAATAGGCTTCGCCGAAGTGGCGGTCTTGTTCGGACGTACTACTCCATGATGTTACATTATCGAATGAACCAAGGGCGGCATTGGCTCGGTTGATTATTTTGTAGCATCTGCTCCAGATCCCTCCGACGGTATTTAAATTAGTGAACATCAGGAAATTCGTCGCGCAGTTGTTTGAACCTGAAAGGTTTCCGCCCAGACAATCGTCACTCGCCAGTTGCGCATAATAGAAATAGGACTGAGACTCGGGGTCTCCGAACAGCAGGTTGGCATAAATGGAAGTCAGCACTTCATTCGCTTCGGTTTCCGTTGCCGGAAAGTTCGCCGTGGTTTTTTCCGTCAGGTTTTCCGTATCCAGAAAGTTCTCACAACCCGACAGGCATAATGCCATTATCAATAAGAACGTAAATATAGTTGATATTTTCATAACGTTTAAAATTTGATGTTGGTACCAAACATGAATGTCCGTGCACTGGGATAGTAGCCGAGATCGATACCCGATCCCACTGAATATCCACTACCGTAACCGACTTCAGGATCCATGCCCGAATATCCTGTGAAAGTGAATAAATTTTGAGCGGTAACATATATTTTCAGCTGTTGCATCGGTAATTTCCTGAATGCTCTCTTCAGATCGTAACCCAATGTAACATTCTTAATTTTCAGGTAATCCCCGTTTTCCACATAAATGTCCGAGATACGATTCCAGTTGGTACTTGTCGAACTGCTCAGACGCGGTAGTTTATTGGAGGTCCCTTCTCCGTGCCATCGTTCATAAATGTCTGCCGTATAATTGTTGTATGGCGATGATACGAAATCCCGGTAACATTTCATGATTTGTTGCCCGAATGCTCCGTACGTCGTAACCGAGAAATCGATTCCTTTCCAACCCACATTGAACGAAAACCCTATCGTAATATCGGGATGAGGATTACCTATCATGGTACGGTCATCGCTATCGATGCTACCGTTGCCGTCCGTGTCTTCCCAGATCACATCGCCGGGTCGTGTCTTGTCTCCGTTCACGAGAGCACCTTGATAATTATCTATTTGTGCCTGATTCTGGAAAATACCCAGGCTGCGATAACCGTAAAAGTAACCGAATGGCCTCCCTACTTCGGAACGGAAACTCTCTTCGGCGCCTTGCCAGAATACATTGGAAGGACCGTGAATAATACGGTCTGCATTGGCAATCTTTAAGACTTCATTTTTATTATATCCAAGTGATAAATTGGCGCCATAGTCCAGATCACGACCTATTTTATCATTCCAATGCAGTCCGAGTTCTACGCCGGTATTGAGCACATCTCCTCCGTTGATTGCTACGGGGTCGGCGCCGTACGAAAGCAGCACCGGGGCCGTGACAAGCCAATCCTTAGTCGTGCGGTGATACCAGTCGAATTCCATACTTAAACGGTCGCGCAGAAAACGCGCGTCGATACCGATGTTCAATGTTTCCTGTGTTTCCCATTTTAAATCGGGATTTACAAGACGGTAAGCATAAGAGCCGGTAGCAGCGTCACCCATGGAATCACCGAAGGGATACCCACCCCAGGTATTATTGCTTGCAATAGACGCCATGTATTGGAAGGTGGCTACGGCATGGTTTCCATTCTGTCCCCACGATGCACGAAGCTTTAAAAAGTTCAGGAAGTTGGAGTTCGCCAGAAAATCTTCATTGGTGATGACCCAGCCGGCCGAAACAGAGGGGAAATATCCCCACCGGTGTCCACGGGCAAAAACCGATGAACCGTCGGCACGCATAATTACGCTGCCCATGTATTTCTCTTTATAGTTATAATTTACCCTTCCGAAAAAGGATGCCAAAGCTCCCTGACTTGCCGGAGATCCTGTAAGTGATTGTGTGGTGGATGTCCCCGGGACATTGCTTAAATAGGCATGCTCGAAATCATAGAAGGAGGATTTTGTCTTACTTCCTGAAATGGATTCACCCATTCCCCATTTTTCAAGGCTTTGTCCCACTAAGACATCAATATTGTTGTCTTCTAAATTAAATATATAATTTGCCGTGTTGTCCCAACTCCAACGGTTATTCAGGCTCATCGATTGTGTCACGCGGTCGTCCACTCCTTCAAGGGAAGCGGTTAATTCTTCGTAAGCCGGGACGTAGGAGCGGTAGCTGGATGCGCTCATGATATAGCCGAATTGGGACTTGAAGTTCAGGTTCTTGACCGGTTGGAACCCTACATTGAAACTTGCCTGGAGATAATGGCTTTTGCTCAGATTCTGGCTTTGCAGGAAATCAAGATAAGCGATAGGATTCTTATTCGCACTGTTCGAGGTATCCCAGTCATACCCGTCATTTACCTGATCCTGGTACATATAATAATCTCCAGTCGAATTATATACATGCATTAATGGGCTCATGATCAACATATTGTGAACGGAATTCCAATAAATGTCGTCTACTGCTACCGAACCTGACGTTTGTTGAAATCTGTAATTTGCCGTTTCACCCACCGTCAATACATCGAGATTCCCTTTCTTAATAATAGTATGTTGGGAATTGATGCGTGCATTGTATCGGTCCATGACCGGAACGGAACCGGGAACTCCCATCGTTGCTTCCTGTTTGGTGTAGTTGAAACCTATGGCGTAGGTGGACTGCTCCGTACCTCCGGTGAAATTGACTGCATGATTCTGGATAGGAGCCTGTTTGTTGAGTATTTCTTTCAGCCAGTTAGTCCCTTTCCATGTTCCTTCGTTTATGGCTATCAGGTCTCGTTCCGGAATATCTTGCGCCCAATTATAGGGGGATTGCCCATCCATAACACGTCCTTCGTCCTGTATAACCATGTATTCCTTCGCTGTCAGGATAGTCGGTATTTTATATAAGTCCTGTACTCCATAATATCCGTCGTAACTTGTTTGGAAGACACCGGCTTTACCCCGTTTTGTCGTGACAAGGATGACTCCGTTTGCCGCACGTGCGCCGTATATGGCGGCTGATGCGGCATCTTTCAATACGTCTATCGACTCGATATCGGTCGGTACAAGCCCATCGATACTGCCTCCCGGAACACCGTCGACCACATAAAGCGGGGATGCCTCTCCGTTCGTACCCAAGCCACGAATAGTCACTTTGTAACCCGCGCCGAGGAAACCGTTGTTCTGGGTAATGTTCATACCCGGTGACTGGCTTTGCATGGCTTCGAGCACACTCACTGTGTTCAGTTTGGCAATGTCTTCTCCTTTTACCTGTAAAGTGGCTCCGGTAACCAATTTTTTCTTCATTGTTCCGTATCCGATAACCACCAGCTCATCCAACAGTTCTACATCCGATTCCATTACAATATGTATGGTTGTTCTTCCGTTTAAAGGAATTTCCTGTGGTTTCATCCCGACATAGGTAAGCTGAAGTATTGCATTTTCAGGTGTGTTTGTAAGGATGAAATTGCCATCCATATCGGTGATTGTACCGTGCGAAGGGTTTCCTTTTTCCACGATGGTTGCTCCGATAACCGGATCGCCGGCATCATCGCGAATTGTTCCCGATATGGTTTTCCTTACCGGTTGTTGAGCGGTGTTGACGGAAGTTCCTTCTATGAGGCTTTTTTCGGACAGCGCTATTTGCGTGTTGTTAATCCGGTAGGTAATGTTCGTATTCCGGAACAATGTATTCAGTATGTTTTCAATTGTATCGTCCTTAGCTTGGATGGTCACCTTTTGGCTTAAATCCAGGAAATTATCGCTGTAGAAGAAAGTGTAATCACTTTTTTCCTCAATTTGGCGAAGTACGTTTTTTATTTCCGTATTCGTTGTGGAAATGCTCAGTTGTGCTATGCTTTGCCCAACACTTAACAGAAGCAAAAGCAAACAGCTAACGCCAATTCGTTTGATTTGTACGTTCATTGAGTAATTTTTTTAGATTTTAGTTTGTTTTAAGATATAATAAAGGATAACTCATGCACGAAGTTCTCTCTAATTGAGTATTTTTGTTCCCTATATGAATGCGGTTTACAGCGTTCTTCTCTTTATTAAGGCGCTACCGTGCTTTTATCCTATGAGCAGAATATGGCATTCACGAATGTTAGACTATTTCTACGTTCGGCATGTTCAAGTAAACTCAGATGTTTTCTCGCAATGGCATAATGCAAATAAATTTGCCTTTTACACATTAGCTTAACGAAAAACATTCCAAACGAGTTTGTCTTCTGCTCTTGCTTAATGAAATTAGACTGTTTCTTGCACCGACATAATGCAAGTAAACTTGCCTTCTGTTCGTATTGCTTAATGAAATAGTTGAATTTCATTCTCCTATTTCTGCGCTCGGCATAACCAAAGCTTGCTTTGTTTCTGCTCTTGCTTAATGAAATAGTTTATTAAAGTCAGGCATTTTCTCGCAACGGCATAATGCAACAAGTTTGCCTTCTGCTCGTATTGCTTAATGAAAATGTGCGTTTACTTTCCCGCCGGAGTGATGCCCTCACATTGCTCCGGCTTTTTTTACCATGTAATCAGGTTCGTTGTTTTCTGTTTTATTTCATACGCATCAATTTTTTGTGAGTTATTATTCCTATTTTTCACTGAATGTAATGTGCGACCCGGTTATTGTGTACTGTAGCGGAGAAACAACCGTGATGAGGCTTAGTACGTTCTCCATGCTGTTGTTTTTTATTCTTCCGCTGTATTGTATCTCTTTTATCTCGGGTGATGCAAAAGAAATGGTTACGTTATACATCCTTTCCAGCATTTTGGCAATGTTTTCCAGTGTTTCCTTATCGAATACGAATTGATCGGTCATCCAAAAAATGGCTTCCTCTACATTGTCGATACGGGATTTACTGAACGTCATATTTTTAGTGTGGACCGAAATCCGTTCGTTGGGATCCAGTACTTCGGATAACAGCGGGTTGCTTACTTCAATACTTCCTTCGATGAGCGTTCCGGTTATTTGTTCATCGTTGGGATAAGACTTGATGTTGAATTTCGTTCCCAGCGCCTTTACCTGCAGATCGGCACGAGTTAATACGATAAACGGGTTGTCCGGATTGCTTTGTACGTCAAAATAGGCTTCTCCCACCAGTTTTACAGTCCGGTTTTTCTTCCCGAAATCCGGAGAGTAGCGCAGTTCGCTTGCCGAATTGAGGCGCACGTGGGAACCGTCGGGAAGTTGGACGCTGGCTTTTTGTCCGTTCTCCACCATCACCACAAGCTCCTGTTGTGAATTATCACGAATCAGTTGGAGCGAAAAGCCCAGCATAAAAAACAAGATAGCAACAGCTGCCACGCTTGCAACCGCGATCCATCTGTTTTTGCGTTTTGAAAGCGTTTGGGCATGTTGGCGTATATGCATCCGAAACTGTTTCCATGCTTTTTCTTTGCTTTCTTCGGCCAGCGACGATGGGTGCTGTACGGCATCCCTCCATTTGGCGGCATAATAATCGTCTAATTGCTTTTCGCTTATTCGCTTTTGTTGATAAGCACGGAGCAACGTGTCCGTCTCCTCTTCCGAAATAGTGTTGGAGAGAAATTTTTCGATCAGTGTTACAATTTCGTCTGGCATATTAATTGTATTATACGTGAAAAGGATAAAAGCCTTACAAAGATTTCCTTTTTAACAAGAATATTAATTATATTTAACAAAATGATGTTAAATGAAGGGTACATAAGGTTCGGGAAATTTTTGAAATATATACATTAAAACATGAGCATATTGAGGTAGTGCTTTATTTTTTCTCTTAAGAAAATAAGAGAACGTCTTATCTGCGTTTCCACTGTTTTTTCAGAAATGTGTAAACGTGAAGCGATTTCCTTGTTCGATAAATTTTCTTTCCGGCTCAGTAAGAAAATTCTGCGCCGGTCCGACGGCAGTTGCTCAATAAATTCCGAAAGGATATTTTCCAGAAAACGGCTATTGACATCTTCTTCAACATCCGTGCTTTCCTGCATATTCTCTTCTTGGTATTGCTCGTACTTCTGTTTCAACAACAATTGCTCGGTTTGCCTGTACACGTGGTTTCGGGCAATGGTATAAAGAAGGGGTGCTATATTGGTTTCCGGATCAATTGTACTTCTTTTCTCCCAAAGGGAAATGAAAACGGATTGCGTAATATCTTCGGCAAATATTTTATCGAAAAGGGTATTCAGGACAAACGTATAGATCTGGTTGTAATATTGATGGAAGATATATTCGAACGCTTTTTCATCCCCTTCCCGCAGAAGACGAAGAATCTGAGAATTCATATGGATTGTTTTGCCCTTCAACACTCTTTTATACCTTTGACTAAAAACAAAGATACTGTATTATTTTACAAAAAAGTATTCCGGGTTGTTGCAATTCCATAGATGTTAAAATTAAAAACGAATAGGCTTCATGTTACAATGAATGTCTATTCGTTTTTATCCGTTGCGTTTCGGATTCTCCAATTCACACCATTCCATCCGACCGCGGACAGGGAATTCCTGTTTTTCGCCTGTAGATACATAAACATAAGGGGGAATTTGATTGTTATCCCATTGTAAATAAAAATGGGTTGACCGGCACAATTATGCCGGGACGATGGCATGCTGTTTTTATTCCAGTAGATTTTTGAATAACCAGTCGTTTTTCTGTTCCTGCTGCTCACATGGTACACATCCATTTTGTCGGTATATCGTTCCGGTAATCGTGTCAATACCGGTTTCACCCCAAAGTGCCAAAAGAAGTCACAGTTGTCACATTGTACAAATAGAAAGCCACATTAATTATACGATGAACAAATACTTCGGATGAAAAGAATTTATTTTGACTATAAGATCCTGAAAAAATTGCGCATTTTGCGTTATGCATTTTGCGTAATTTGTAGAAATTGTGTATATTTGCATGAGATTAAAATCGATATAATAATATGAATCCATTTTTGCTATATAATTATCTAGGCCCCGATTATTTCTGCGACAGACATGAAGAAACAGAAATTTTATTGAAGAGTATAAATAATAACAGTAACACCGCTGTTTTTTCGCAGCGTAGAATCGGAAAGACAGCACTTATCAAGCATGTTTTTTATCTTTTGAAGAAAAAACAAAGTACCATCTATCTGGATATTTTCCCTACTTCATCCTTAAAAGGATTTACAGACTCGTTAGCAACAGCTATTTACAAAGAGTTCCCTATACACAAAAGTACAGGCAAAAAATTTTGGGAACACATAAAATTATTACGCCCTGTACTTAAAATAAATGCATTGAGCGGAGAACCTGAATTAACACTGGATATTTCTCAGCCTGAACAGATAGAAAAAAGCCTTCCTCAACTCTTTTCTTTTCTCGATCAACAGCAAAAAAAAGTAGTAATTGCTATTGATGAGTTTCAACAGATACTTTCATACCCTGAAAAAAATGTGGAGGCTTTACTCAGAACAATTATACAAAATCTACACAATATTTCCTTTATATTTTTAGGAAGCGATAGTAGGTTAATGATCGAAATTTTCAATAGTGCCAAAAGGCCCTTTTACGGAAGTACCAACTTTATGATTCTGAATAAAATACCCAAAGAAGAATATGTCTTTTTTATTAAGAATTCGTTTCACGCGGTAGGAGTGGATATGGATGAAAAAGTTCTTGAAATGATGTTAGATCTTACATGTACCCATACATATTATACACAGCGGCTATGTCATGCAATTTGTGCTGACCGAATATCCTATATAAAAGAAAAAGATGTTGTGGATACCCTTTATAAATTGATTCAACAGAATGAGGCTGTTTACTTTCAGTATAGAAACTTATTGACAAAGGCACAATGGAAAACCTTGAAAGCCGTTGCCGCAGAGGAGACTGTTTATCAGCCATATTCTCAATACTTTATAAAGAAATATGATTTGGGGACTACCTCAACATTACAGCGTAATTTAGAAGCACTCGTCGACAAGGCAATCATTTATCATAATTTGTCTGTAGAGGACCCATATTATGAGGTAGAAGATAAGTTCCTGATGCGTTGGCTACAGAATGAATGATTCACAGACTGTGTCAAATCAAAAAACGATTTCTCCAGTCGCTTCCAAAGAAAAATTCAATTTCATTAGCGGACACATCCGCCAATAACCGTTTTTGCCCAAGTGTCCCTGTAAGAGAGTATCTTGCTTCCCATCAGGTCTCTTTCACCAACTCTTTTACATTTTCTCCGTATTCATCCGTTACGGTTCTCTTCATCCGGATAAGTTTTGTCCATTTGATAAATGCATGCACGAAAACAAACATCATCAAACACATGGCAATAATCGCCAGGACCGTAAGCAGATATTTATTATCGGGAAGATAATTATCCCGTATTTGCAGGAATCCTGCCCAAAATGTGATGATGGCCATAAATACGCCCGGAACGGCTGTACAAAGGCTGTACCACCCTTTATTCATACGGAGCAGCATGGTGGTGCACACAATGAGCGCGCATGCGGCAAGCAGTTGGTTGCTGATTCCGAAAAGAGGCCATATACTGCCGATATTCCCCGTATAGACCAGATATCCCCAAATGGATGTAAACAGTGCACTTGTGAGGATAATCCCCGGCGTCCAATTTTTATCGTTGAATTTCGGAGCGACACGACCCAGCATTTCCTGCAGGAAGAAACGCCCGACACGGGTTCCGGCATCAATCGCCGTAAGGATAAATACCGCCTCGAACATAATGGCAAAATTGTACCAGTAAGCCATTAATTTATCCATGTAAGGGATGTTACTGAATATATTTGCCATGCCGACGGCAAGCGAAACAGCGCCTCCCGTCCGGCCGTGCAAATCAATTCCAATCCTTTCGGCAAAATATCCTAAGTCCTGTTCCATAAAGTGTGGATTGGCCGCGACAAAATCGCCGTAAGCCTGTACCGGCGTATTGATGGCGAAATAATCTCCCGGCAATAAAGTACAAGCGGCAATTAAAGCCATAATTGAAACAAAACCCTCGGTCAACATGGCCCCGTAACCCACAAAAAGAATTTGACGTTCTTTTTCAATCATTTTGGGTGTGGTTCCCGTAGCAATAATGGCATGGAAGCCCGATATGGCTCCACATGCTATTGTTATGAAAATGAAAGGTATAACCGGACCTCCGATGACCGGGCCGCCTCCATGTATAAACGGTGTAACCGCGGGCATTTCCAGTACAGGATGCGCAAATACGATACCCGATCGCAAAGAGACATAGCGCTGCAAACACTAAGGTCAGGGCGTTCATTCCGTCTAAAAATTCCATGGGATATTATGTTTTACTGAATGTATTTCTTATAACTGATTGTGTACGGTTCCGGCGCAGATAGTTCCTGATACCATCCTTAAAAAAAGCAACGGGTTCCCACATGGCTCTGTCAATGGCAAAGTTTGTCATGTATGGTTCCTTGTATAAGGAGCATATTTTATGTTTTTCGAATCTTATCGCTTGCAAACCGTGCATAATGCCCTTGTAGTCCATTTGCGTAACTCTTTAAAATACTTTCACCCAAATGATTTTTGTCACCACAAATGAATAAAGCGTACGCCAGGTGTATTTCTTTTAAGGCGGCATTCCTCACGCTGGTATCATCTGACAGGGGGACGACTTTCCTACGCGCGTCCCTGTAGGATGAGATGTGATGATACCGCATTCCGGGACTCATGAGCAGGTCATAAAGAACCGGAACAGCCTCTTTGCTCTTTATTTCTCCCAACGCGAATGCTATCGCCCTGAAATGGGAAAATGCACTTTCAGGCTTCAAAACAGACGCTTTCTCCAGGATAACGGGCAGGGATTTTTTATCTTTCGAATTTCCCAATGCGAACAGCAGGGAATCCATACGGCTCATACTGGGACCGAATTGTCCCATCCCCGTATAATTCCATCCCTGGTCCCATTTATCTTGCTTCTTTATCTCATCGGCAATGATAGAGGCAAAAGCGTTGTCGCCCAACATGCATAAAACAGAGGCATAGATGACGCGATCATCCGGTAAGGATGCTGAGCGTATTTCTTTTTCAACTACCCGCCGGCATCTTTCGTGATCGGTCAGTAACACTTCCAGTCCTTTGTAGTTGTCCCTTAAATTCCCGGCAGCATCGGTAAACTCCCTATCACTATACCCCCCGAAAGGTTTATCCTTCAATATGCGGTCAGGCAGGTTGCCCATATTAACCAGAAACTTCTGGATCGCTTTAATGTTCAGTTCCCTGAAATCTTTATTTTCACGCACCGCCATTGCCGAGATATAACCTACGGTATATCCCTGATTTTGCAGACAGGACTGCATGCGGATCACCGGCATGGCATCGCGATCGGCGCTTGCTCCTAACCCCGTCACAATAATACCTTTCAACCCTTTTGGCAATAAAGCCCTTAACGGGACATCGGCGTCATAGATCGTGTGTCTCGCTTCCGGGGGAGATAATATAAAATAGGGATCCACAATCATACCATGGGTGTCAAAGGAACTCTTATGGTATGAAATGGTATCCGGGTACCTGCGTTTACTTATGACATCATATACCGATACCGTGTATTCCCCCACGACCCGTCTTCTCTCCCTGGTTTGAGGTAATTTTACCATATCATAGTGTCCGGCGAGTTTTTTCTTGGCCTGTACGTAGATGCGGCTTATATCCAATACATCAGAATCATCGACAAAAGCCCAGTCGTTGTTGTTATAAAAATCTTCCGGCTTCCAGGGGCCCATGCCGGCGCCCTGTACGGCAACATTCTTTCCCGTATAATTATAATCGACACCGGCAGCTATGGCCACATCGGCGCTTCCCGTACTGTCTATTACCATCTTTGACAGAATGACCCCCCTGCCATAGGGAGTGGATACCACAATGCCCGATACCTGATTATTCCTTACCAACGTTCCGCAGCCTAAAACACCGAACCAAAGGTCGCCTCCGGCTTTTCTTAACTCCCTGCGGAAAAACTCCTGCTTCCAGTCGGAAGAGTGATCGCTTTTCCAGTTTTTCATCTGACGGGGATGGTCCAAAGGCGCCATACCACGAACCGCGTTATCCACTTCCGATGAAAACCCTTCCCTGTATCCATCCCAATATTTTCCGATTAATCCGAGGGTCGCAATGCCTCCTAATCCATGCAGATATTCCAGGACTAAGGTTTTAACTCCCCGGCGAGCGGCAGATATACCGGCGGGCGCTCCGGCGGTACCTCCGCCCATTACCACAACATCGTACTCTCCCAGTACGGGAAGAGCCTCATTGGAAGATATTACAAAACCTTTATGTGTTTCTTCACGAAGAGATTGCAGCAATTCTCTTACCTCCCCTTTATTGTCACTCTTGTGCTCTAAATGATAAACTTTGCCGGTATTGCTTAAAGGAATGTTCCTGACAGACGTGGCCACGGTTTCCCCTACGATTATTCCAAGAGAAGTCGCGTGCACAGGCCGCATTATTTTTACCGATATTTCATTGGAAACATCGGCGGAAGGCCCCAAAACCCATATATTCTTTATTCCTTTGGGTTTTAAAGCCTCTACAGGGATATCCCCGATAGAAGATACGTGCTCGTTAAATCCACGCTCAGAGATGATGGAAACAAAAGGTACGTATTCAAGCACATCCGAACTGTCGCTTTGATCCGGCGTCCATACTTTATCCCTGATCTTTTGTTCAATTTCCTGAACAGCAGCATACGAGTCATTCTCCACATGCATTTGAAACGAATAGCGTACTACCGGCAACTGCTTGTTCCTCACCGTAATCGAATAAGGTACTTTTTCTGCTTTTACGCCGGGAATTGATTGGGGCTCACTGCCGATTGTTACAAAGTTGAATGTATATTCCTGCGGCGTGAAATCGGAGAATCGTGCGCCGGCTATCCGGGCGACAGACGCAACATGCGTTGCATCGATAATGGCCTTGCACCGGATGGCCTGCCGTCCCGACCGGTTGGCGATTACTATTCCCGAGGGATTACCCTCTTTATCGACCAGAATATTGGTAACATAACTGCTGTAAAGAAAATCGACATCATAGTCGATCAACTCATTCTCCAACTCCGTTTTAATGTAAAGTGGTGTCGGATTTTTACTTTGGAGAAACAGTTTCCGGCTCAAAGGATTATCCGGTTTTTCATTTTCATCACAAACTATTCTGAATGAACCACATACATCATCTCCCAGGTATGGCAACGGCGCCACGAGGAAGACCTTGCTTCCTGTCCGGGAAGCGGCGCCCGCAGCCGCTACGGCAGCAGATGATCCTCCCACGATAACGATGTCTGTCTCCTTGATTACCGGTATTTTCTTTTCTCCTTCCGCAATAAATCCGGAATCCGGTTTTGTTGCGGACATGAAGATTGTACGGGCATTGGACATTTGTCCCGTTGCGACCAATGTTCCCCCTAAAGTTGTTGCCTTAATAAAATCTCGTCGTGTTACCATTTATTGTATTTTGTTCGGTTTAGTTGATATCTGTTGTTACTAATGAGTCAGTCGATTCATCAGCATAAATCATATTGAGTCTTATTTTAAAAAACAAGGCTCAATATGACTTAAATACTCAATTTATAATCCAAATTGGCAAATTCAATTTAAAGTTATTATGGAATATACTTCTAATTCAAATAAACGAACCTGATTGTCCGGATAATCAGGTACAAAGAACCTCACCTTATCGGTAATAACTTCCTCAAAAGTCGCACTATAAGAATGATTCGTATTTCCCGATACATCAATTATTGTTACCCATTCACCATGAATATTTACCTGAAACAGAAAGTTTTTTATGGCCATATTGGGTGCATCCCCAGTTCCATTATACGTTTGAAAACTCCGGATCGGGTATGGTTGCCCTAAGTCTACTTCAATCCAATGTTCTCCGGTAGTTGTACTTACCCATCTTGAGGCGCTTGAAATAATACCATCGACCGCGTTTGATCCGGGAAAATTACTATTGAGTATATCACTGACAATTGTATTTTTATTTAAAGCTACATTCTCTATCAGGGTAACTTTTATAGATTCGGCAACTTCTGTGTAAAAGGTGTCGATCGCGAATTCACCAGGGGTAAACATCGTTCTGTAAGAAATCGGCTTAGTAACGTCAATATCATCAAAAACTACCGGATTTTCGAGTGTTTCATTTGCAATAAACGATTCTATTGGATTGTCGTTATTATCGAAATAAGATATAAGTATACCGATTTCATCCGCACTGAGGATTCCTGCCCAGTTGATAACCAAGTTGTTGTCCTCGTTTACTTCTGTGGTGCTAACAGGTCGGTTTGTTAAAGACGCCTGATACCGACCCCCGTAGACACTGATTAAAGATTCAAACACGATCGATCGATGTCCTCTATCATCATATGAGTAGATAAAGATTGTATGATCACCTTCTGCAATCACCCCGTTTCCATCCCCTATAATCACTTCTAAAGAATCTGCCGGATCATGCGCCGGAACCTGTACGACGATTGAATCTCGTCTTTGATTCCAAAACAGATGCAGATTCTTTACACGCGGGTCTGTGATCCAATACTGGATGAGAGCCCGATCCCGCCCACCGAACGATTTGATGGAATCAATCCGTCCTACGTAAGTTATTTCTCCATTTCTCAAATAGATATCGTGTAAATCATTCATGTCGGAGCATGCAGATACAATCACTATTAAGAAAAGAAGCAAACCTCCTGCCACATTTATTTTTTTCATACGATTATTTTATTTGTTTTTAGTTGGTGTATGGAACTCGCTTTAATCATGTACTTGTGTGATAATGATTATCATGCTCGTTTCATATAATAATTATAATTTTTTGTGTTATTACAAATACGAAACTCAATCGTGCAATTTAATTCGTTCCGTAAGCATTGTTTTTATTCCGTACTTCCCCAGATAGTGATCTCATTGATAAATGCTGCTGCAGAATTACTCCAGGTGGAATTCACCTTGAAGCGCATATATCGAAATACAGGAGCATCAATCGGCACTTCCCATTCTTCACCCCCCAGCAGATATTGCTCTTCTTCCGCTGTGGGAGCTCCCCCTTCTGTTGCGCCGGATGGACGGATCGATTCACAATCCATGATCTTTACCCATCCTTCCCAATTATCCGGATCAGTGGTGGCTTGTGGATCACTTGTGCCCCAGATCTCGAATGTCCTGAGATGATGAAGTTGATACATGTAATTTCTGCGTGTCCATAACCGGAAGCGTGATAATTTTGCTTCTACCCCCATATCAAAACTAAAAAAGATCGGTTCTGGTGCGATGTTCACATAAAACAGATCATCATCTACATTATATACATTATTCCACATCCTTGTCATACTTCCACCTCCATAACCATGCAGAACGAATTTGGATGAAAGCCTCAGGGGTACAAATTTGGATTTATCCAGTTCTTCTTCAAATATAGGGGCCAATTGCTCATATAATGTGTCTGTGTAGTTACTGTATGTATCGCGAAAATAAAATGCAAAATCGGTCGGTTTATTTTCCAATCCTCTGATAGATCTTTTTGCAACCGCTTCCGAAGAATAAATGGTCTCAATATATTTATATTCACCATCCCCTGCATCTTTCACAAGAGCTTCGAGTACCACATCTTCTCTTAACGGATTTTCCCAGAAAAGCGTTACTCCACCAAACGATTCAATTACCTCCAATGATTGGAATACATCATATATGGGAGAATCCAGCGGTTCAATCTCCACCACAACCCGCACCGATTCATTGTAGCTTTTATCTACGGAGAACAGGGTTATTGGGTGTTTTTGTCCTTTTCCGAAACCTTTTAAAATAATATTATTGGAATAGGCTGAACTTGACATCTCTTTTTTCTGTCCACTACTGGTCGTATATACTGCTTTGATATAAAACAGATCATCTACTTCCGGCAAATCATACGTCAGTATTGCAGAACCGGGTAAATTCTGGACTTTTACATTGCTCACCGGAGGAGGAGGTGTCTTATGAACAGGATATTGACCTATATAATCCTCTTTACAACCTGTAAGAATGATTGATACTAAGAATAATATGAATATTTTTCTCATAATTGTATTTTTTATGTTGTTACTCCCAATAAGGGTTTTGCACCAGATTAATGTTTTTACGTAGTTCGGATTCCCGTATTGGCCATAAATACTGTTTGGTGCTGAATTCTAATTGATTATAGGTGGTGATAGTATAGTATGTTTCCGTAGAGTTCCCGTTCACATTCCATCCTCTTTCAGGCCTGTTGTAGTAAATGTGACCTTGCTTCCACCTTCTTATATCCCAGAATCTTTTGCTTTCGAAACACAATTCGATCAGTCGTTCCTGATGAATAATCTCCCTTATTCCGGATTTATTCAATGGTTTGTTCGGAACATTGGAGTATGTGTTCCAGCTCTCTACAACGCCTTCCAGACCTGCTCTCTGGCGAATTAAATCTATATAGTAATATACCTCGGAGGTCGGTTCATCCAATGATTCATTTAAGGACTCCGCGTAAAGTAAATACAGATCCGCCAGCCTCATGATGGGGTAAGTGTATCTGGTTCTTGTTATATTTCCTGTGGCAGAGGTAGCTGTTTCAAAATTTGAAGCCTTTTTCACATAGTATCCTGATCTGGAATAACGAATATCACCGGCTTTTCCACTCACTTCACCCGCTTTCATTTTCATGATCCATGGAGTTTCGGTATCGCTGCCTTGCCCCACATCTTTTGTTCTTCCATTTCCGAACCAATAACCGGTATCAAAACCAAGATTGGCATAAAATCTGGGTTCCCGGTATGTGTTTAATTTTGCAGTTGTAAGCCCCTCTTTGATATAATAATAGTGGTCGTTTTCAATCATGGCCGTTTCATAACGGCCATTATAATCATAGGCAATGTCTTCGTTTATAGGGACTCCATTTTGGGAATAAAAAAGTTCCGCCATGGAAAAATCGGCATATATTTCTCCTGCTACTCCGGTCCCGCTACCAGCCTGTCTGTCTTCAATTTTCATAAATGGGAGTGTCCGAGATTGAAGTTGAGATGTTGTATTCACAGGGTTTCCCCATATGAGTTCTTCATTCCATTTGATGGTAGCAGTTCCTCTGATACTCATTAAGCGCCGGGTTTCTTCCGAGAGTTGGAAACGGCTGTCATTGAACGTGAAAAGGCGGATGCCGGCTTCATGGCAAATATCAATGGCATCTTTGCATGCTTCTGCCGCTCTTATCCATTTTTCCGGATCTTCTTGTTCGTTAAACAGCTTTATGCCTCTATTGTCAACCAATGTGCTGTAATCTTCATTTCCATTGAACAACGGGCTGGCTGCCATAACCAACACCTCTGCTTTTAATGTGGCCGCTATAGGTTTAGTAATTCTGCCTAACTCGGATGCAATATTTACGACATTTAAGGGTAGTACTTCCATGGCTTCGTCGCACAGTTCCACAATATAATCGACACAGTCATCGAAAGGATCCCTGTGGACTTTCACTCCGTCAATCCCTATAGCAATCGGCAAGTTTTCTTTGACCAGTGGAATAGGTCCATACATACGCAATAAATAATAGTGATAAAAAGCCTTGAAAAATGTAACCTCGGCAATCCAGACTTCCCTTTCATTGTCGGGGAGATCGGGCCCTACGTTATCAATATTCTCGAAAAATATGTTGCAATCCCTTAGGGCCCTGAAAAGTCCGCGCCCCCTTTGGCTCCCTTCCCAATAATTCAGCAAGGGATCGTTCGTATTCTGGTGTCCCAGCTTAATACGATTCCCTAAGTAACCAATATCAGAAAGGAAAAAATCATCTTCCACCACACCATACTCATCACTTGCGAAAATAGCCGGATCGGCAGCTATATCACCAATACGGGGCATATAGGAATAGATAGTGGCTAAAAAACGTTCCGCACTTACCCTGTCGGTAAAAGCATGGTCTATCGTGGCTACATTATCAGGGACAATATCCAGGTAATCGTCACAAGTGGCACACGTGAAAATTAACATCAAAAGTATAATGGTGTTCTTTATTTTTTTCATGATTTTTTATTTTAAAACGATAATTGAATGCCGCAATTTATCACTTTCTGTATGGGATATCCTAACCCATTCCCGGCCATTTCGGGATCCCACAGTTTAAATTTACTGAATGTAAGTAAATTGGTACCGCTCAGATAAATCCTCAAATTGGTTATGTGCGCTCTGTTCGTGAATCTTTGCGGTAACTGATAGCCTATCTCAACCGATTTTAATCGCAGGAACGAACCATCACGCATAAACCATGTACTGGTTTGCGTATTATTTTCAAGTAGTGTTGAAGTTAATCTGGGCCAGAGCGCCTGTACATTCCGGTTATCTTCCGACCAGTGATTGTCTGCATATACTTTCAATAGTGCATTTTTAGAATTCACACTGGAATCATCATCTGTATCAAGAAATGGTGATGTTGTAACCGGGTTAATCCAAAATGATTCTCTTCCGAGTCCCTGGAAGAAGAATGAAAAGTCGAAACCTTTGTATCCGGTGCTCAATCCGAATCCATAAATGATCTCGGGAGTAGTAGGGTAACCAATCGGAACCATGTCTAATTCTGTAATCCTGTCATCTCCGTTGATATCCCTGTATTTTATATCGCCTCCCATATATTCGCCGAAAGATTGTGTTGGAGAATTATATACGTCTCTCTCATCTACAAAGAGGCGTTCTGCGACATATCCCCATTGTTGATTGATGGGTAAACCGATACGAGAGAGCCATGGCGTTAAACTATTATCAGGCTCTTCATAGGTTGTCCATTTAGATGTTGCATAAGTAAAATTCAGGCGTCCGGTTATCCAGAAGTCCTTATTGAAGAAATGGTTGATGTCCATCGAAAGATCGATACCTTTGCCTTCCGCTTCTCCGATATTTGCCCTGGGTGTTACGGCCAACCCCATAGTGGCAGGTATATCTGTTCTGGATTGTAAGATATTTTTACGATTTTCTTTGTAAACATCTGCCATAATATCAATCTTGCCGAAAAGGCCCAACTCCAATCCTACATTTAATTTACTGGCCACTTCCCAGGTGATCTGATCGTTGGCATACCTGTTTATACTTACACCATTCACGGTATAATTAAAATTTTCGCCCCATGTATAGGCCCTATCCGGGTTATTGACATTCACATCTGATTGGTAGAAAAAGCGGTCATTCGCATCACCAATAGCATCGTTGCCCACAATACCATAAGTGGCTTTGAGTTTTAGATTTGTGATTGATTTCGTAAGCCAATTATTGTTTTCTACCCAAAAAGGTTCGTTGATCACTAACCAACCTCCGCCGAACGAAGGGAAAAAGCCGAAACGTTCTTTTTGTGCAAATCGTTCCGAACCGTTATACCCAAAATTAAACTCCGTGAAATAACGTGAGCCATAGTTATAGGTAAAACGACCCGAAAGTCCGATGTTGCGATAAGGCAAGGAAAGCAAGAGCGAACCGGCGTTTCCTTCGAGTTTATTTCGCAGCTGGTAAACCAATAAACCACTTAAGCCATGTTGACCAAAGGTACGATTATAATCCGTTGCAGCTTCAAAGTAGGTAACGGTACTGACCTGTTTCTCTCCTTCATTATAGCTTAACCATTCAGAACCTGTATTTGGGTTCAGGGCGGTTAACATATATTCGTCCCGGATTTTATCATAAAAAGACACGGTGTAGTAGAAAGGATTATAATATCGGTTCACATCGAAAAATGAATAACGTTTGGTATTGAACATACCTCTCACACTCAAACCTTCCGTAATAAAATCCAGATTCTGTCTGAGTTCAAACTGAGCCATCATGGTGGACTGGGAATATTCCCGGTGCCCTTTTACCATATCTGCGTAAGGATTGATATATTGTCCCTGATCCATATTCCCGAAAAGGATATGATTTTTGTGCCTATGCGCATCATCCGGTAAGTAATATGCAGGGAAAGCCACCGGATCGCTTCGCATGACTTTACTATATAACCCGCTCCCCGAATCAAGTGGGCCGTAGTAATCATCAAAAGTGCCATGTAGACGAACTATCGCTTCTGTTGTTTCGGTTACATTGATATTTACATTGGTTCGTAACAAATAGCGTTTCAGGTCAATATTGTTTTTACTTTCTCTGACCGTTTTAATTACCCCGTTATCCTGGTTGAAAGTCGCTGCAATATAATAGCGTGCGATCTTGCCGCCACCGCTTACATTGAAGTTAAAGCGATGGTTCACGGCCTGATCTTTAAATAAAATATCATACCAATCATTGGCCGGATAGACCAGTGAATTAAGCCCTCTTTGTGTGCTTTCAATTTTTTCCATAGAATAGGGAACTGACCGCATCGGATTACGTGTTAACACTGCTTCGTTATTCAAACGCATGTAAGTAATTGGATCCGCCAATTCAATCTCTCTGGTAGGAGAAGAGAGTGAGGTTTCATAACGAAAAGAAACGGATGCTTTCCCTTCTTTCCCTTCCTTAGTTGTCACCATGATAACTCCATTTCCTCCCCTGGCACCATAGAGGGCTGTAGCCGCAGCATCTTTCATAATAGAAAAACTGGCAATATCGTCCGGTTGCAAACGAGCTAAGTCGGAAGAAGTCATTTCTACACCGTCGATTAAAATAAGTGGTCCGGCACCATATTGCAATGTGGTTACCCCACGTATGAAAAAACTGGCATCATCTTCACCAGGTTCTCCTGATCGTTGATAAGAAATCAAACCCGACATTCTTCCGGCTAACGCTGTTGTCAAATTAGAACTTGGAACTTTCAATTCTTCGGGACGTACAGTCGTTATAGAGGCGGTAACACTTTCCTTCTTTTGTTTTCCGAAAGCCACAATGGTAACTTCTTCCAACTCATCGACCTTTTCAGACATGGTAATATTTATGGTTGTTTGGTTGTCAACAGCAACGACCTGATTTTCCATTCCTACAAATGAAAAAATCAATTTATCTGTTGGTTGTACATTAATCGAGTAGGTGCCGTCAATGTCCGTTATAACCCCTCTGGGGGTGCCATCTATAGTAATTGTTACTCCTGGCAAAGGCTCTCCTTGCTGGTCTGTTACTTTTCCTTTGACTTCAATTTGTTTAGGTACCTGCTGAGGAGTCGGAGAGGCAATTGTCGTCGCCGTGTTTTGCTTTTTTGTTATAAAAATCTGCTTATCTTCTATCACATAATCGTTTCCGCTTCCTTCAAGAACAATATCGAGTATCTTATTGATAGTCTGATTTTCAATTCTGGCAGAAACTTTTCTCTTAGAGTCTATATCATTATCAAAGACAAAAATGACAAAATCACTCTTTTTTCAATTTCCCTGAAAACATCCTTTATATTCATATTTTTCACATGAATTGAAATTTGTATCTCCTGGGCATACGTGGTATTAGCAAACGAATTGGTAATTAAATTTATCGTTATAATAAGCAACACAGTACTTAATCTCATAAATTTTTCTATTTGGTATTCATTGATACCAATTATAGATTTATTTTTCATATATTTGTAATGATTTTTGATTTGACAAGACGGGCATTTCCTATAGCCCGGTAATTAAAAATCTCTTACCGGATAATATTGGCCTATTATCCGGTTTTTGTTCCGCTTTTATTTCTTTTCCATAGGCATTATTTATTTTTAGATTCGATATTTACGATAATTTTGTTGTCTTTATGTACAAAGGTAATAGGGTAGACTTTTTCCAATCCTCTTAATAATGCAGATAAATCCTCTCTTAAATTTAGTGTACCCGAACAATAAAATTCGTCTGAGATACCGGACAAAACCAGTTCTTTTCCATAATATCGTGATAGTTTTCTTAAAACAACAGAAAACTTTTCTTTATTAAATACATACGTACCTAAACGCCACGATGTATAATTTTCAATATGTACCTGACTTATCGATAACTGGTTATCTGAAAAAAAGAGCATATCATTGGGGTTCAAATTTGTTTGCTTTTTTCCTTTAGCTGTCACATTTACATTTCCAGTTACCAGTACCACTGATGCATAATCATCATTTTCATAGGCCGACACATTAAAACTTGTGCCTAGTACATTCACTTCCAGCGTGTTGGTTTTAACAAGAAAAGGTCTTCTCTTATCGGGAGCAACTTCAAGAAATATTTCTCCATCAACATATATTTCGCGTTTATCTTTGTCAAAAACCTCAGGATATACAAGTCGGGTATTGGCATTGACCCAAATATTCGTACCATCGGATAACGTCAGAAAAGAACGTTTTGCATAAGGGATTATTAATTGGTGATAATGAGTTTGATCCCCGGGAACAGGGGGCTGGGAAATCTTCTGTTTCTTTGAATTGATGGACAAAAGGCCTTTATTATCATATTGAATGACGGGTTCTTCTCCTTCTATAGTCAACTTATCATTTGCTTTTATCAACTGAATCTGTGTGCCGTATAATTCTGGCTTGTTAATCATTTCAATAGAGAAATGGTCTCTCTCAAATATGGTGGTTATATGGGAAATATTCAATATGAGTAGCAAAGCAATTACTGCAACCGATGAGGTAATTATATAAGATATCTTCTTTATATTTTTTTGTTTTTTATCTTTATGTATTTTTCTAATAATACGATCTAATAATTCGTTTTCCTGTTTCGATGTAATTTCTTGATACCGATAAGGTAAGCACATTATAACCCTTTTTGCGCGGGTAATATTCAAGGTCAATTCTTTATTGTCTTTACTCAGATCGTTCCAAAATTGTTCACTTTCTGACGTTGGGTTCAAGACCGATTCTATAAAAAAATCATCACTTAGCAATTCTTTATAGGTATAATTTATATAATTTATTTTTTCCATACTTCCCGACAATATAAACTCACCCTCCTTGTAGCCTTCCTTTATATATAATACAATTTAAATAAAAAACATACTCATTAAGATATAAATTTAATTCGATTTTTTATTCCTAAATAATTAACTTATTGATAAGTTGATGTATACACTGATGAGTTGATTTGGTTTTTGTCAATAGTTGTGAGTAATGGAAAATTGTTTATATCTTTTACTGTATGGAGCTGCGTTTCGCTTCTATATTTTCAATTTTTGACGGAGTTTATTCATTGTTGAAAAACTATTTAGATATTTCAATAAGGGGGCATATTTATTAATTATTTTTCAAAGTTTTGTTTCAAATAAGATTTAAATTCCCGTAATTTTTTCAGTGATCGCTGTATTATATTTTGCACCGACTGGACATTCATATTCATTAAAATGCTTATCTCTTCCATGGATAATTCCTCAATATAACGATAGTAAATTGCTTCCCGCTGGCGATCGGTTAACCGATTTAATAGGCTAATGATTATTTGTTTTTCATCATTTTCTTCTACTTCCGATTCGTGTTCAGTACTTTGATCAAGCTTATTTGTAAGGTGCTGTTGCTCAATTTTCTCAAAAAATATCTCTCTTTTGAAAACGTTATACAAACAATTCTTTAATGCTTTAAAAAGATAAAATTTGACATACACATCCCGATTTAATTGACTTCTATTATTGTAAATACGTACAAACACATCCTGAATGGCATCCTTTATTACCTCCTCATTACACGTAAACTGACACCCATACTGAAATAAAACTCCAATGTATTTTTATAAATTAATGTAAAACAGGCATCGTCTCCATCAATGAAATCAATCCAGATATTTTTTTCAATAGAGTCAAAAGGTGTATTTTTCATATTTTTATCTTTATTCTTGTTCCTAAAACACTGTATTCTTACTTACTTAAAAGTGCTGCATTTCATACGATTATTTTATTTTTTTACATTAAGGTGTATGGAACTCGCTTTTAATCATGCACTCAGGTGCAAATGGTTTCCATGCTCGTTTCATACGAAAACAGTCAGCGACCGTTATTATTGTAGAGATCAGAATCGGCATGGGTTTCTTTTTTACCGCTACTGTCCTTGCTCCATGGGACAGACTGCGTCCCACAATAAAGGAGGTACAGGAATAATAAAAGCCGGAAAATTCTCATGGCTGCAAATATCTTCACTTTGCCTTTATGAAAGCAGTTTGGTGCTAGCGTACAAAAGTATCGATATTTTATTATAAATTCCATCATTTGATGGAAAGAAAAAAGAGTAACAAAGATGTATCGTAACCATAGCATGAAGCCTGCAGGTGATGATATGGATATTACTTTTAAAGAAACAGATCCTTTGATTTCAACCTCTGAAGAGAAATCAACCCAACCTAGGCTAGGGCTAGGTTGGGTGAAAGATCGGATTCTTTGTAAAATCCCTTATATGTATGGTGAAATCTTTATCTTGTTTTACACACTGCCTGTAATATAAAATTCGTTATCTGTTTGGCGTTTAGGGTGATGGCAGGTGCAGAACGTTCGATTAATTGTTTAAAATCTGATTTTTAGAAAGTAATCCCTTTTCCAATTGTTCATAGGGAACATCCTGTACGCCGATTTTATTATCTATGGCCATTACCGCAGCCGTAGCCGCAGATTGCCCGAGGATCATAAATACCGGCTCCATCCGGATCGAACCGAAAGCGATATGGCTGGCCGAAACGCATACCGGAACAAGCAGGTTGGTACACTCCTCTTTTACCGGCACGATAGAGCCATAGGCAATTTGGTACGGTCTTCCGGGATGTACTCCAACATCTCCTTCGTTTTGCACATACCCTTCATCCGTTACATAGCGCTGCACATTATGAGAATCCATGGTATATGAACCCATCCCGACCGGATCGGGAACATGAACCTTTCCGAGAACCTCATTTTCCGTGGTAACATACGATCCGATCATTCTTCTCGCTTCACGGATATATAATTGATACGGCCAGTTATCATTATCGGTGAATTCATCTTTGGCCAATCCCCAATTTTTCATGTTGTTTCTCACGTCTTCCGGAACACGCTCATCGGTCGCTACGAAATACAACAACCCTTTTTGATAGTTTTTATGATCCTCAATAATCTCTTTGCGTCGTTCGTATGATGCTTCGGGATAGTCATAATTCATCCCTATATGATCGGTGCTGAAAGGCCCGTGGTTGTTTGTATCCGTTTTTCTGTTGGGGATCATGTCGTACTTTGCAAACCACTCGTTCCATCCCGATTCAAAAATCCGGGCAAGAAGCTCATAACCGGCAGCGTCGTAGCCTTCAGGTTTCTCAAAAGGCACCCTGTTCTCGGGATGATTGCTCATGCATAACCTGAAACAATAGGCCTGGATCTTATCGTCTCCTGTACAGTTCGGTTCTATGGGTTCGCCGGAGATGTACGGGAGTAAACCACCGGAAGGATCTCCCGGAATAACATACGGATCAATCGCGGTCTTGAAATAGTGTCCGTGATGAAATACGCCGGCCTGTACGCCATTCCACGTTTCATTGTATTGCGAACAAGGCTCTCTTCCCACCGTATAGGAGACACCGGCAGTGGCCATCAGATCTCCCTCGTATGTGGCGTCAATAAATATTTTCCCCTTAAACTTTTTCCCTGAAAGTGTAGTTAAAGAAACAATCGTATTATTTTTAACCTCGATGCCCGATTCCCTGTCGAGCCATTCATCCCTGTAAACCGGAATATTGTTCTCCCGGATAAAATCGTCAAATACTTTTTCAGCTACATGGGGTTCAAATATCCACATTGTCCTGTTCTCCCCATCCATTGCCACGGTGCCTTGTCCCTTGTTGCCGTATTCCGACTGTTTTTGCCATCTCCATGCAGCAGAGTCATTATAATGACTCCAGACGCGATGATAAAATTCCCGCGCCAGTCCACCGATGGTGCCGGTGTTCCCGGAATCGGTAAACCCTAAGCCACCGGAAGTTAATCCCCCCAGGTGCTTGTCGGGGGAAACAATGATTACGCTTTTTCCTGATTTTGCGGTTTCAACGGCTGCGGTTACGGCGGCAGAAGTGCCCCCGTAAATGATTACATCCGCGTTAAGCGGATCCTTGTTGCAGGATAGAATGGGAAAAACAATGATCAGTAGGAGTAGAAGTGTTTTAGTTGTCCGTTTCATAGCGATTATTTTATTTTTTGATGGTTCCATACCTATTTATTGATTTGGATTTCCAGAATCTGTTTATCTTTTAACAAAGTGTTCTGTAAGGTCGGATAATCGATATCTTGCACCGGCACACCTTCATCTATAGCCTGGCATGCAGCGGTAGCCGCCGACTGTCCCAACACCATAAACACGGGTTCCATACGAATGGAGCCGAACGCTATATGCGTTGCACTCACGCAAACAGGTACAAGTAAGTTTTCACATTCTTCTTTCTTCGGGATAATTGACCTGTAACTGACCGGGTAGGGGTATGGTACGTGTGCTTCCACATTTCCCTCGTTCTGTACGAATCCGTTTACATCTACATATCTCTGTATGTGATGCGAATCCATTCCGTAGGCTCCCATCCCCACCGGATCCTCCGCAACATCTATCCGTTCGCAATTTTTCTGGGTCATTACATAATCGCCCATCATACGCCTCGCCTCACGGATATAAAGCTGTTGCTGCCATCCGTCGCTCCCCTTCTCGTACTCATCCCTGCACGTTCCCCATTTTGATACGGCATCTCTTACTTTTTCCGGAATCCGGGGATGATAGGCTAACGTCCACATCAATCCCTGTTGATAGTCTCTGTGAGCCCGGACAATTTTTTCACGCTTCTCATAAGATGCTTCGGGATAATCGTAATTCTGTCCGATAAAATCCGTAGAAAATCCTCTTCTGTTATTTGTGTCGGTTTTCCTGTTCGGCATCGGCGAATTGATCCAAGGTATCTGATTCACCTCCGATCCGTGGTCTGCTTCATAGTTTCTGAAAAGCAGTTCATAGTTCAGCTCGTCATAGTTTTCAGGTTTTTTAAAAGAGATCCGGTTGTCCGGATGGTCGGTCAATGTCATCCGGAAGCAGTAGGCCTGGACTTTATTGTCTGCTTCACCATCCACGCCCGGCAGCTCTTCCGAGATATACGGCAGGAGTCCGCTTTCAGGATCACCTTTGATGATATAGGGATCGACCCGATCGATAAAGTTGTGGTTGTATGCGTTTCTGGAGAGGGTCCAATTCAGGGTTCGACTGATTTTATTTGCCTGTACGCCGTTTAGCGTTTCTCCGTATTCACGGTTGGACTCTCTGCCGACCCTGTAACCGATGCCTGCGGCAGCCATCAGGTCTCCTTCGTAGGTTGCGTCAATAAACATTTTTCCGGTATATTTCGAACCGTTCTCCATTTCAATCGATTCAACTTTGTTGCCTTTTTTAGTAATACCGGTCTCCCTGTTTAATCTTTCGCCGTACACAATATCGACTTTTTCACCGGAGAGCATTTGATGGTATACTTTCAAAGCGGCGGATGGCTCGAATGTCCACATGGCATCTTCCCCCTTTTCCGTTCTTGTTTGTCCTTCGTCTAAATATTCATTTCTATCCTGCCATTTCCAGTTTTTGGGGTCATCGTAGTATTTTCGGATATTTTGATAAAATTCGAGGGATATTCCCCCGATCACATATTTATTCCCGATATCGGTTTGACCCAGTCCTCCGGTTGTCAGCCCCCCTATACGGTGGGTCGGTTCAATGATCACTACGGATTTTCCCATTCTCGATGTTTGAATGGCCGATGCAATTCCGGCGGAAGTGCCGCCGTAAATAACGATGTCATATTCTTTACTCTGTCCGGATATTCCTGAATAATTCAGAATTAATAAGACAAAACTTAAACGTAATATCTGAATAATTTTTTTGAAACCATAATTTATTTCTTTAATGTTGAAAAAACAATGTCAGGCTGTCTCCTGATTAATTTTTAAATGAACTATCCTGCCTGTTTGTTACTTAAGTTTCGCAAGTATTTTCGATTCACTACCGACTATCAGACATCAGCTGAAAAAAGTCGAAAACGGCAAACTGTAAATTGTTTTAAATCCGTGACTACAGGCTACTGAACAACTTGCGAAACTTGAATTTGTTATTTATATTTCATCTTATCGCCTTCATTTGAATCGGCAATAGTAATTGCGTTTTTTGAATTTATTCTATAAATGTTGCCAAGCGAATTTAGATTCAAAAAGAAAAGATTCAACATTTTCGTTAAGCAATGAGCAGAGGACAAGCTCGCTTGGACTATGCCGTTGCGAGAAAATGACTAACTTTAGTGAACTATTTCGATAAGCGAAAGCAGAAGTCAAACTTGTTTGAATTATGCCGAGCGCAGAGACGAGTATGAATCAACAATCAGCGTTAGCTAAAATTATTTTTACTGAGGTAAAATATATAGCGCATTCCTACGGTCTTAGTGTTAATAATTTAATTTTTTGTATGAAAACGACTAATATAATTGAACTATTTCGTTAAGCAATACGAACAGAAGGCAAGTCTACTTACATTATGTCGTTGCAAGAAATAGTCTAATTTTAATGAACCGTAAAAATAGGTAGATATTTTTAATAAATAGTTTTTGAAAGCGTTTTTATTTGTTTTAAACAGGTCGATTGCAAAGAGAGAATACTCCTGCAATCAACCTGTATTGAATAATTATTCCCAGTTCGGATTTTGCGTCAAACTCGGATTTGTTTTCCTTTCGATATAAGGAATAGGCCAGAGGTAATCCTTGTTGGGGTTGAACACGCGTTTATCGACGGTACGCATGGATGTATTGGGATCATTCACGTCGGAAGCTATCGGAATGCCGGCAGCATTATAGTCGGGTGTGCCCCATTCGTCAATTACCGGTGCCTTCGTGGGATAAGATTTCTGCATTCTACCGAGCAAAAAGCCGTTCATCACTTTTTCGGCAATCTTCCAGCGGCGGATATCCGAAAGCCTTTGGCCTTCGCCCGACAACTCGTGACGTCGTTCGCGCGCTATTGCATAGAACAGCTCGTCGGCGCTCGTTTCTGTTATTGCCGGCACTCCCGCACGGGCGCGTATCTTGTTCAAGGCGGCGTAAACGGAAGCGTCGGCCTGGCCTGCTTTCACCTTAGCCTCAGCATAGATCAACAGTACTTCCGCATAACGAATAACAATAATATTGTTGTCGCAGTTATTTACGTCTCCGTAATTTCTGTCATTCACATATTTACGCCAGTTAATGCCGGTGAAAGATGCGTACGCATTCAAGGCATCCTGATTATCGGCATAAGAAGCGGGCGATGTGTGATAATTCCAGCATTTGACGCTATCGCGGTGAGTTTCGAACTGAAAACCCTGAAAAATGCAACCCGGCTCGTTTTGCCAGTCGGAATAGCCCGAAGAAGGTAGCGCAAAAGACCATGCCAAGCGCGGATCCCGGTTGTCCCAGGGTTTAGCCGGATTATACAAAGGCGACTCGTCAATAGCACGTCCGTCAATACATCCATAAGAATCGACTAACTGATAAGAAGGAACTTTATTGGCATGGCCTCCGCCATTCCTGCCTCCGAACAGCCGGAAAATAGGATGAACCTGATAGCCGAATAAATATTGGATCGAAAAAAGAATTTCTTTGGAATCCTGTCCTTCATAGGTGAACAGATTGGGGTAGCTCGGATCGAGAATAACCTCGGAACCTTCCAGTTTCATGACTTCGGACGCGGCTGCAATTGCCACATCCCATTTTTCATTATATAACGCTGCTCTTGCTTTCAGGGCGAGGGCGGCTTGCCGCGTGGGGCGTCCGGAAGTCGGTTTGTTTCCCGTACCGAGAACTGCCGCGGCATCGTCATAATCCTTGAATATCTGATTCAGCACCTCTTCCTTGGGAGAACGGGGGATTTCAGCATTACCAAGCGTAATCGTCTCCAAAACCAAAGGCACATCCCCAAATAAATCAACTAAATAGGCATAATAGTATGCCCTTAAAAACTGTGCTTCCGCTTTCGCCCGGGCCAGTATATCGGCGCTAACAATGCCTTCTACCTTAGAGAGGTTGTTAATCAGATAATTACATCTGGAAATGCCGCTGTAACACGTTCCCCAGACTGTTTGAACAAACGAACTTTGGGCATCGTTGGCTCCCTGCGACAGCTTCTGTACGTCGCTGGTATTGCGGTCCCAGCCGTTGTCCGACAATACCTCGAAAACCAGAAAGAAAGGGATTCCCTCTAAACCAGGCCAGAGATTTGTGTAACAGCCGGCCACAGCCATTTCGATTTCCGTTTCGTTGGCCAAAAACGTTTTGTCGGAAGGCGAATCCAGAGGGGTTTTTTCCAGGAAATCGCTGCATGACGAGAATAACAATATGCTTATTACAAAATATATAAACTTCTTCATAATATCAATCATTAAAAAATTAAAACCTCAAATCAATCCCAATGGTGGTTGTACGCATAATGGGGTAAAAATTCCCGTAACCCGACAATACCGGGGATTCCACATCAAAATATTTCCAGAATTTTGAAATGGTAAATACATTATCGGTACTTACGTAAAATCTTAAATTGGAAATACCGATTTTAGAAGTAAGTTTTTCAGGAATTGTGTATCCGAGTTGCACGTTTTTCAGGCGCAAATAAGCAGCATCCTTCACCCAGAACGATGAGTTTTGCTGATTGTTGCTATTATTGAAAGCCAACCTTGGAAATTGCGCATCCCTGTTTTCGGGTGTCCAGTAATCTTTGCCGATTTCGGGCATAGAACCGCCTTCATAAAAAGAACCGATCGAATGGCCCCATACATAACCATCGGCTTTGCCTACTCCCTGAAACAGTAAATTAAGATCAAATCCCTTATACTCGCCGAATAAATTCAATCCGAATGTATAGCGCGGGATGGTGTTGCCAATGATCTTGAGATCGGAAGTGTTGATGACACCGTCGGCTGCGTCGGGGATGTCATCGCCGTCGGTATCGACGGTCAGCTGGTCTTTGTATTTGATATCGCCGGGACCGAAATTGCCTATCTGGGTCGCTCCTTGGTAGTTCCCCTCAGCGTCATAGTCTTCGGGAACGATATAACCGTCAGCTTCGTACCCGTAAAGTGAATACATGGGGTATCCCTCGCGGTTGACGGTCAGACCTGTCTCGTTAATACCTCTTAAATCAAGGATTTTATTCTTGACATCCGAGATATTGAACATGGCGCTGAAATTAAAATCGCCAAACCGGTCATTATAGGTCGCTCCCACTTCCCAGCCTCTGTTTTCGAGTTTACCGGCATTCTGAGCGGGCGCCGACAGCCCTATGATCAACGGGATTTCGAGACTCAGGAGAATATCATCGGTTACTCTGTGATAGTAATCGGCTGTGATGTCGAGTTTTCTGAACAGGCTGAATTCCACAGCTATGTTGCTCATGGTAGTCGTTTCCCAGCTTATTATCGAGTTCGCCATCGCAGTGATTGCGGCACCGGAAGTGATGTTCTTGTCGAAGATATAATTAGTGCCCAGATTGACAGTGGATTGAGACGGATAATATCCGTTCAGCGTATTCTGGTTACCCAACTGTCCCCACGATGCACGAAATTTCAGATTATTGACCACATCTTTCAAATTATCCCAGAACGCCTCTTCACTGATACGCCATCCGCCTGAAACAGAAGGGAAAAGACCCCATCTGTGACCTTCTGCAAAGCGCGACGAGCCATCGTAACGTAAATTGGCTTCGAACAGGTATTTACCTTTGTAATCGTAATTAAGCCGTCCGAAAACCGCCTGCAGGGCGTAATCGGAAGCCGAGCCGCTCGATTTCTGATTTTCCTGACCGCCTGCATCCAAGACCGGATAATCGGGGAACGGGAATACTTCGCGGTATCCTGTATGCCACTTGTTCCAGAACGTTTCCTGCTGATAACCGCCCATTAGCTTGATGTTATGCGCATCGAGAAACGACTTGTTGTACGTGGCGCGTCCAATCAGCAGGTTGCGCAGACTGCGGTTTGTGGTTTCGGTAAGGGTTGATTTCGACTGAGTCTGTGGGTCGGGGGTACCGTCGTTGAGGTACAACTGCACACGTTTGTCCCAGTTCGTAGTATGGCCTTCCCAGTAGTTAAGGGCATATTGTCCCTGTAATTCGAGGTCTTTCACCGGATTGAAAGTGGCGACGAAGTTCATTATGCCCGAAGGTGCCGTATTCGTGATAATACCGCCGTCCTTGTAATAAGCCACAGGGTTAACTCCCTGCCAGCCGGGACCGTAGCGTCCGTCTGCCAGATAAGCCGCCTGATTGGCTGGGATACGACCTACGAAGTTGAAGCCTGAACCCAGCTTGGACGGTTCTTTGGCGTCGGAATAAACAAGAGCTATATCGGAACGGAGAGCAAATTTTGATGATACTTTGTAATCGGTGTTTGACCGTAACGTATATCTTTTGAAATTTGTATTTTCGGTAATTCCGTTTTGTGAAAGATAGCCTACCTGGGCAAGAGACTTAAGTTGTGGTGTTCCCAGACTGATCGTAACAAAATTATTTGTTATCAGTCCGTTATTTGTTGCGGTGGCATCAAACCAATCCACATCAGGATAATTCGGGTCATTTCTGGCAACTCCCGCTTCATATTCTTGTATGTATTCTTCGGAATATTCGGGCGTCATACCTACGGCTCGTTTGGCAATAGAAATATATTTCATAAAATCAACCGCACCCACATATTTAGGAACATTCGTAGGAATGCCCTTGGCCATATAGCTGTTAAGTGAAACATACGTTTTACCGTCTTCGGCCCGTTTTGTAGTGATAAGAATGACTCCGTTGGCAGCGCGGTTACCATAGATGGCAGCCGAAGCAGCATCTTTAAGTACCGAAATAGACTCAATACTTTTGGCGTCAATAGAATTGATGTTCGATTCGACACCGTCGATCAGCACCAATACGTCGTTGTTACCGAGAGTGGTTTTACCGCGAACGCTGATAGTACCCCCATCGCCTCCCGGTTTACCGCTGCGTTGCGTCACGGTTATACCCGGCACCAGGCCCTGCAGAGCCAAAGAAGTCTGCGCTACGGTGCGTTTTTCCATCTGCGGCAATGAAACATTTGACACGGCACCCGTAAGATTCGCTCTCTTCTGTGTCCCGTACCCCACAACCACCAACTCATCCAGCAACTCCGTATCAGATTCCATTATGATACTTATTGTTGTTCTTCCATTAACAGCTGCTTCCAGTGGCTTCATACCGACGTATGTGAAGTGAAGCGTGGCATTTTCGGGTATATTTGTCAGTGTAAAATTTCCATCCGCATCCGTAATTGTACCGTGCGCCGGATTGTCTTTTTCCACCACGGTTGCACCGATAATCGCTTCTCCATTGGAATCGGTAACTTTTCCCGTTACTGTTTGTCCTTGCTGTTGAGCTATCCGGATTAATTCGGCAATCAGGGCTGCGTTTTGATGTGCTTTTTTCGAGAGGATGATATAATTGTTCTCAAAATCGTAACCGATATCGGTATTTGAGAAGGCTTTGTTGAGATAGGAAGAGACTTTGTCCGATCTTTTTTGGAAATTAACTTTCCTGTTGGTATCTACTTCCCGGTTACTGTAAACTACCAGATAATCGGTCTGTTTCTCAATCTCATTGATCAACTGACTGACGGTTGCGGAATAATAGGTCTTCAGCTCAATAACTGCATCCTGTGCATTGGAATTGAGAGCCATCATCTGAAATGTGAAGGCAAATAGAAGTAATAGGCAGATTTTCATGATTTTAAATAAATCTTTTAACTCACTTTTTTTTATCAAAAAGTGATCCGATGAAATGTTTATTTTCATATATTTGCATTGTTAAGTGAATACTAAATTTATACTGGGGTTTGCTTTTCAGTGGGCGGCGGGTGTTGACGCACCTGTCGTCTTTTATGCGTGCGTGCATGGCAAATGAATTAGAGGGACTGATCGTCTCTGGTAATTTTCAACTCTGTTTATTTCTCATAGGCAATACTGTTTTAATTGGGTTAATTATTCACTAAAGTTAGGCATTTTGAATTTTATTCTACTTTTTCTTTCAGACTATTTCAAGAATTGAAATTCTTTAGATATTTTCTCGCAACGGCATAGTCCAAGCGAGCCTGTCCTCTGCTCATTGCTTAACGAAAATGTTGAATTTCATTCTACTATTTCTGCGCTCGGCATAACCAAAGCTTGCTTTGTTTCTGCTCTTGCTTAATGAAATAGTTCTATTTTGATAGCGTGATAATGTTGTTATCCCTGTCTTTCTCGATTTTAAACGGTCGAATTTTTTGTATAATGCGCAGGATTTCATCGATGCCGTCGCGTTGTCGGAATTTACCGGTATATCTTACATTGAAAATATCCGGGTCTTCCACAACGATTTTTACGTCATAATAGAGTTGTAGTTTTTTGATGATATCAATTAGCCGTTCGTTATGGAAGCAATAAATTCCCTCCTTCCAAAGCAGGTGTTCCAGATTGATGATGTTGCCGACAGTCATTTTATTCCCTTGAATTGTTATTTGTTCATTCGGTTTCAAGATGATGCCGTTTTTCTCATCGGTTGCATTGTACACTTTCACTGAACCTGCTACCAGATCCGTTTGGATATAGCCTGCATCGGGATAGCTATAGACGTTGAATTGCGTTCCCAATACAAGCATATCGATGTGTTGAGTGGAGACGATAAACGGTCTCCTTTCGTCTTTTTTTACATTGAAAAACGCCTCTCCCGTTATTTCTACTTCACGACTTCTTTTAGGGAAATGAGAAGGATATTTCAATATAGACTGTGCATTCAGCCATACTTCCGTTCCGTCTTGCAGCGTAATTTGCGCACGTTGTCCGGCCGGTACGTATAACGTATTCATGGTTGCTTCAAGCGTGCTGTTATTAAAATAAAGCGTAGCCCACACCGTGGATGTTATAAGAATAACAGCTATAGCTGCATATTTCAATATGTCTGAAATTATCTTTCTCCGGGTTATCCGTTTTATATGACGAGAGAAAGCGTCAAAATTCTTTACCCCTTCTGTCTTGTCTGTAGGATGGGGTGAAAGCTGCGAAATTGCGTTCAAATTCTGCAAACGAACAAATTCAGCCTTCAGGCGTTCGTCGTTTTCAATGCGGTGAATCAATTCCAGTCGTTCCTCAACCGTTAATTCTCCCGAAAAATATCGCAAGAGTTGTTCGTCCATGTATATAATAAACGAATGAATATAAAAAAACCGCCAATTGTAACTAAAAAAATTAAATGAGAAAAAATACTCCGGCCAATATAGCCAAAGCGATGATTACAATTACTGCTTTTTTTCATACGATTATTTGATTTTTTTCTTCATGGTGTATGGAACGTTGATGATTTATTGATTTAGCGATTTACTAATTTACAGTTCGCAGTTTACAGTTTTTAGTTTTTCACTTTTAGTTTTTAGTTTTTAGTTTTCTGATAACTTTCAACTCTCAACTGCATTATCAATTGGTACATTATCTCATGATCTCATTTACCATTTACTATTTACCATTTTTAGTTCACAGTTCACTATTAAATCATCACATCACCGAATCATCACATCATCAAATTGGATCACATGCTCGTTTCTTATTCTATTTTAATTGTGTATTATACGTTTCCGATAAATATTCATCAATCCATGCATAAAATTTTTTAAGTTCGGCAGAAGTAAAAGTACCGGACTGCCTCCAAGCATCAATATATCTTTTTGATTCAGAATTAATCCGTTCATTAACAGGTATTAATTTCTGATAAATGCCGTCACCTCTTTTAGACAGCAATACTTCCAAATTTATATAGTCGCTGCCTTCGCCTCGTTCAATGGGAAAAAGTTTCTTCTTAAGATTCAGCGACCATTCATTCAGTTTTGATTTTCCCGATTCATCCGCAACAACAATTGAAGGCAGCGAATTGCTTTTATTATCAATCCAAATAGGGATGCTTGGTGTTACCAGGGGAAATCCTAATGTTATCCATGAAGTAGTAAAAACCGGCGACTCATTTTCTTTCACTCCTTGCACCACAATAACAGATGCCGTAAGATAGCGGGGGATATAGTCTCTAAAGGCTACAAAACCATATCTATTATTTTCTTTTTGAGCTTCTTCAAAAAGATTTACATGGGTGATTCCATGCAACAAGCTGCGCGAGACATCGTTTAAAAGATACTCATACGAAAGATTATTGGTCAATGATGCCTGGTACAGCAATTCGGTTGCGGCTTGAAACCGGGCTAACCCTTTGTCGCGTGCCCTATCGCCCGAAAACGAGAAATTGGTACGGATAAGATAGCCTAAGGGTGCCTGACCTGTGTCATTAACATCAAATTTAACATACCCAACATTATTCGTTTCGTAATATGCCGCTCCTCCAAAGGCATCGATTACGCCAAAGTTGGAACTCAAGTCCAATGGTCTCGGCAGAGAATCCAAAAGCTGTTCAAAATCTGACAGGCTCTTGCACTTTTGTAATGCTATCTTCATTAATTGACCGCTCGATTCTTTTTGATCATCCAATTGTCCTTCGGGATTTATATTGTATGAAGCAGAATTCATAATCGCGAAGCCTGCGCTATTATGCCCTCCCCAGACATTTAAGTTTGCAGTATCTTTTGCATTGACAATTCCAATATAGGGATAATTACCGTCGGAAAACAATACTAACTTGTTATCCAGACTATAAGTATCTCTTTGTTTGAACAATAAAGGCCTGCCATCAACGGTTCTTTTCCCTGAAACAATGACCGTAGTACAAGCATCTACGGTACTGTACGCTAGGAAAAAAGCAAATGTAACAATTAAAGTATGTATGACAATTCGTTTCATTCCAATAACAATTTATTAGTGTTTATTTCCGAATTTGGATAAGGAAAAATATAGTTTGCGTCGGTTGGTTCTACAGCCGCAGCCTGTAAACTGCTACTGCCTTTAGCCGGTATGGTAAGTAAATCACGTAAAAGATCATTCGATCTGAACCCTTCACCCAACAGCTCGATACGTCTTTCAATTCTTATTGTAGCCACTATATTATCCACCGTATTAACCGCATCGACCGGAAACGCAAAAGAAGCGTCGGAACGTGTATGAACGGCCTCAAGCAAAGTTTTGGCTAAATCTAAATCGGGAGATGGTTTCCGTGCCAATGCCTCCGCATAGTTTAACAAAACTTCCGCGTAACGCAATACAGGAATGTAATCTACATAGGGAGACGACTTTGCATATTTCTTTAAATAGGTATTACCATCTGCCCCAATACGCAACAATTGCCTACGTTCATCACTGCTACTCCATAATGGACTGCCAAGGATTCCGGACGGATTAAGATAATACTCCGAGTTAACATTGTAAATATATCCTATGGATGACTGCCCGCTATATGAATCCGATGCCGTTGCGGGCATAGACAAAATAGATTCGGTTGTTGTGTAATTTGCTCCGAATATAGTTACTATATCATCAAACAGCGCATGGGCGATCCCGCTTGTTGCCGAAAAAGGGGCTGTTGTTTGCGGGACTATTTTCCTGGCTTCGGTAACTACGTTTTCAAAATCCCCTTTATTCAAAGATACTCTTGTTTTAAGAGCTATCGCTGTATTCCTATGGGCTCTGGTTGTGTTTAATTGCGCCGTAGAATATCCTACCGGCAGATTATTCTCCGCGAAATCAAGATCCGCCAAAATCCTGGCATAAATATCGGCGACGGTACTACGGGCCAAATCATTGTTGGATGAGGTAGTTTCCGCCTGTAAACGAAGGGGTAGAGCCTTGGATTGTCCATTGTCTTTCTTGTAAGGCGGAGCAAAGATCGTAACGAGCGTGTAGTATGTTAAAGCCCGGATAAAATACGCTTCGCCAAGATATTGTGTCTTTAATTCATCGGAAATAACTCCGACGGACTTTTCAAGGCCTTCAATCAGAATATTCGCATTATTAATAGTTGAATAAGCTGCTGTCCAAAGATTTGTGATGTCATTTGAGCCTGAAGAATAGGAGTTTGACCAACTTTCATAACCGGTATATGAGTTTGCAGTCACGTTAATAAAATCTTCACCTCTAATATCAAGGTAAAAATGTATGCGTCCTCCATAGAGGCTTGCTGACTTTAAAGATTTATACGTTCCGTTAACCAATCCTTCTATGCGGCTGGGAGTATCAAAAACGGTAGCAGCGCTTACCGAAGTTGTGGAGGTTGTATCAAGCAAATCGTCACAGCTTGTCAATGCAATCGACCATACTGCAATAAATCCGTAAAGTACGTTATTTTTTATATATTTAGTTTTCATTTTTTCATTTTTTAAATGAATTCCATATCGAATTAACTGGTAAATCATCAAGCAAATTTATTCATAAAAAAGATATCTGTTGTATTGTGGTTGTCTATAATTATTTAAAATGCAACACTTAGCCCCAGGGTAAATGTTCTACCCCGACCGACCGAATTTCTTTCCACTCCGGGTGAAGTGGTTGAGTTTCCGTTCGTCGACGACTCGGGGTCGGTTCCGGAATATTTTGTTATTAAAAAAGCATTTGAAACTTGCGTATAAACACGAATGGAGCTAAGGCCTAATTTTGAGAACGTTTGTTCGGGTATTTTATAGCCCAATATTACATTATTTAACCGCAGGAAATCCCCTCTTTCAACATTTTCCGAAATCGGGAAAGCGGAGCCATTGGAAATAACATCAGTATATACCAAACGTGGTATATTTGTCACTTGCCCTTCGGTTGTCCAACGGTTGAGAATATCGGTATGATTGTTGAAGGTTGTTTGATCTCTCAACGTTCCTTTCGTTCCGTTCATTACATGAAAACCAAGCGCATAGTTAAAATTGAGGTTTAAATCAAAGTTTTTATACCTGAAGTTATTTATAAACCCTCCATACCATTTAGGCGATGTGTTTCCTAATACGTAATAGTCTGAAGCCGATATTGCGGGAGCAGTAGTCCCGTCAAGGTATGTCCAGTTACTTTCTCCCGGAGCTACAGCAGCGCTGTATTGTACTTTTTCTCCGGCGGCATTGATAAATATGCGACGTCCGTTTGCAGGATTCACGCCGTCGGTTTTAGCGCCATAGAGGCTGCCGACCGAATAACCGACCCTGGTGATGTTATTTGAGTTTGCGCTGGTATGGGTATAACCAATGATATCGCCATCTGCCAATGCCGTAACTTTATTTTCGATATGAGTGGTATTAAACGAAACGTCCCACGAAAAATATTTAGAGTTAAAGACATTAGCATTAATACCCAATTCAACTCCTTTATTGTACAAAGAACCTACATTCGAGAGAATCGTATTATCCGGAATACCTTTTGAAGGCGACTGGGGCGTTTCCAGGATAAGACCATTTACGTTGTTGTAAAAATAAGCAAATTCAAATTGAATTTTATCCCTGAAAGCGTCAATGGTTAATCCGATATTTGTTTGTTCACTGGTTTCCCAGGTAAGGTCGGAATTTCCCGATTGGTTCAATATCCATGCAGCCTGGTCTCCATACAACGAAGCAGAGTATAAATTGTACGATGCGTAATCGTTTGTCAGGTTGGCATTTCCTACACGCCCCCAACTTGCATTTATTTTTACATTGTTAAATATCTGGACCAGCGATGAATTTTTATAAAAATCCTCTTGCGACAATGCCCATCCGGCAGACACTCCACCAAAATTTCCGTATTTGTTTCCTTCAGCCAATGCCGAATTTCCGTCTCTTCTGAAATTTCCGGTAAAAAAGTATTTATCATCGAAATTGTAATTTATACGGGAAAAGTAGGATAAATAAACACGTTCGCCACGTTTATTGCCCGAGGATGTAATATTAGCCCACCCCCCTTGATAATACTTAAAAAACTCATCGGTTGATTTAGTCGCATAAACACCCCATATATCCGTCACAAATTGTTGTAAGTCGGTGCCAATAAGTACCGACAGATTATTTTTATTGATCTTATTGCTGTATGCTAAGGTATTAGTAAACGCAGTATTATTAAGCAAGACGGATATATTGGTAGCCGAACCGCCCACCCCATAACCCGATGATCCAAGTAACGGACTTAAATAAGACACATTTTCACCTTTAAGCCTATCGAGTGCATACGTGATATTATAGTCGAATCGGTTTAATATTTTCAGATTTGCATTCAAACTTCCAAGGAAGCGGTCGTTGGAAGAGGAAATACTTGTGTAATCAAACAATGCTACCGGATTGTAAAGTGTAGATGCTACCAGGTTACTTCCTGCTCCCAAAGTTCCCGTCGGACTTAGGTTGTAACTTCCATCACTATGATTATAAGGAGCTACGTTGGGAGGAAGCGATATCGCCAAACGTGCTGCGGCTGTAAGGAACTGTGAACTTCCGGCAAGAGAACCGGAACTGTATGACTTGTTCAGCGAAGTATTGTATGAAGCCGTTCCTTTCAGTTTGAACCAATCTGTTACTTTCTGGTCAATGTTTAGCCTTACTCCTTTTCGTTCAAAATCATTCCCTATCAAAAAACCTTCCTGGTCAGTATAGTTAGCCGAGAAATAATAATTTGTACTGGCGTTTCCTCCCGATATGGTCAACGCATGGTTGTGAGAAACCGCTGTCCGGTACACATGATCGTACCAGCGCGTATCAACAAGCGATCCATCGTTGTTATAGGACGGAAAGTACAACGCAGCGCTTACATTGTCGTTATTTGCATTTCCGGTCAGTATCTTTGAATTCAGTACTGCTTCGTTTTTTATATCTATATATTGCTGTGCATTAAGCAATTCCGGAAGCCTTGTGGCATTTGTAACACCAACCCATCCTTCGTAAGTCGTTTTAGCTTTACCCGTCTTACCCCTTTTGGTAGTAATAATAATTACTCCGGCAGCGGCACGTGATCCATAAATAGAAGTGGATGCCGCATCTTTCAATACATCCACAGATTCAATATCCGATGGATTTATATCTCCTAAGGGGTTGTTCGCAATATTCGTATTGGTAGATATATCTCCGGTACTTACGGGTATTCCGTCCACAATAATCAGCGGATAAGAACTCAAAGAAATAGAGTTGACACCCCGTATTCGTATTAGGGGAGGATTGTTTAAAATTCCATTGGGAACAGATATATTCACTCCTGCCGCCACTCCTGATAAGGCCTGTTCGAAGCTCTGTACGGGGACATCCCTTATGGCATCGCTTGTGATACGGGCAGCAGAACCGGTAAACTCTTTCCGTGTTTGTGTATCATAACCAACGACGACTACTTCTTTTAAATAATTCAGTTCCTCCAGCAGGAGAACGGTTATCGGTTCCTCCGCGTCATAAACATCTATCTCCTGTGTCCTATAACCTATCAAACTCACAGATAATGTGATCGGAAGCGGTGTGTCTGCGGTAAAACTAAACTCTCCTTGCGTATTTGTTACCACACCGTTGTTTGTCGATTTTACCAAAACGGTAGCTCCTATGATAGGTTGACCCACATTATCGACTACAGTTCCCCGAATGGTGTTCTGTCCGAAAACACTAAAGGAACACAGAATGAGCATTAAAAAATAAATATATTTTTTTTGATAAAAGGAGATAAACGTTCATTGGCGAAAAAAAAGGGTATATTAGTCATAATTATAAGGAGTTTTAGAAAAAAGCACCCTCATTTACACCACCGGGATTCGTACATGAGGATGCTGTAATTTCCTGATTAATTCGCTATTTGCCTGCCTCAATATTATTTCCGGGGAAGTTGGTAATCTTTCTCTTTTACCTCTGCTTGTTCAGCCTTCAAAAATGTAAGATGAATCCCTTCTACTCTCTTTAATTGCGCGGCTAAAAGTTCTTTTTCCAGATTAAGAAACCCATATTCGTGATTGTATTTTTGTCCTTCCGATAAAACCCATTTCAGAAACTTCCCCACTTCAGGGTTGTCGCTTTCATAAATAAAACCGATCTTTTCAACGGGAATCAGGTCTATCTTTTCTCTTTCGAGCAACGTCAGGGTCTTATCTATGTTGCCCTGGTCCAGAATTTCACGATGCTCTTTGTTTACATTCAGAGGAATCAGCGCCAGCTTGTCTTTCAACAGGCGATTGTCGATGTTATACAGATAACTTAAATTATTGAAAGCAATGCCTGTATTATCCTTCCCGACAGCATCCACCAGAAAGATATCGTCTCCCGATATTTTCTTCCCTTTGATGCTCGCTACCGAACATCCGAAATGAGAGGCGAAAGTGCCGGAGCCGGAAGTCGCCTTGTTTCCCGAATAAACCGTTACATCATATTTCTTCTTTTTAGAGGATTCCGGCTCTTCTCCCAGAATATCTTTTTCAAAAAACAATTCCTTTAAATGCTTCGCGTTCACTCTTTTTCTGTTTAACTCATCGAGAAGCGGATTTTCCGCGTTGGCAACGGGCAACAAAGCATACCTGCCCACATAGGCAACCCCTTGATTTGAGTTTAACGCATCTTCAGAGAGCGACGATGTAACAAGGCTCAAATTGATATTTTCCTCAGCCGTTTGTTTATCCGCAGCCTTAAGTTGAATGTGCGGATTCACTTTTTCATACTCAGAAGCCCATTTCTCTATAAGCGGCGTTGCAAACCGGGCGCTCTTGATATAGATCACCTCGTTGGAATTTTGTTGAGCGATAACGCTTGTTGAAAACAAGACCGTAACTGCCGCTATCTGAATAAATCTAAATCTTCTCATTGTTATTTGTTTTTAAATAATTAATTAATCACAAAAAAAACTCCACCGAAGCCGTATCGGTGGAGTTTTTACTTACTTTCTTCTTTATATACTATTACTTTCCCCTATCCGATACGGTACGCCTCCAAGCCATAGGCATGGACATAACCATACAACACATCATCATGCGACATATTGTACAAGTATTGCCGTTATATTGGATTTGGATAAAGTATGTATTCA
>AGTN01220167.1_pt1 | contig 46875 bp, 34 predicted proteins | sample 314218 | NCBI WGS metagenome assembly AGTN01 (sample SAMN02954264, study PRJNA73603) | bioreactor metagenome | biome: terrestrial; feature: non-aerated bioreactor; material: poplar woody material; isolation source: poplar biomass | place: USA | collected 2006-12 | reverse complement strand
ACAGTGGAATTGAATTTTACGGCCGAAAGGAAATCAAGGATGTCATCTGCTATTTGCGCATGATCACTTCCAGCGACGATATTGCTTTTTTGCGCACGATCAACACGCCTTCACGAAAAATAGGGAAAAAGAAAATAGATTTTCTTAAAGACTACGCTGAAAAGACAGGCAGTTCCCTATACCATGCATTAAAAGAAAATATACGGTCGGGGATTTTTCGAACAACACAGGCTCCCCGGTATATAGAAGCGATAGAATCGGTAAAAGCGGATTATAAGGTAAGCCGGCTTGGGGACATTCTGCAAATGATTCTGGCAAGAAGTGGTTATGAAGAATTTCTTCGTTTGCAGGGCGATCAGGAACGGCTGGACAATGTGGCGGAATTGAAACGTGCCGTGGAAGAGGCCGGAAAGGACGACGACGCTACGCTGGAAGATTTCCTGGCTCAAATTGCCTTATATACCAATCTGGATAAGGAAGATAAACAGGAAGCTGTCCGGTTGATGACCATTCACACCTCAAAAGGGATGGAATTTCCTTATGTGTTTATATGCGGGTTGGACGAAGGTGTTTTTCCCAGTCGCCGTGTGAGTACGCCTGAGGAAATGGATGAAGAACGCCGTTTGGCTTATGTTGCCATGACACGGGCCATGAACCGCCTGTATCTTTCCGATTCGGAAGGCATCTCAAATGACGGGGTCTTCAAATTTCCATCCCGGTTTATTTTTGATGCAGGCAAAGAAAATATTCAGTTTGTAAAAGAAATCGATCCTTATCTGGAGAACGGGGCCAACCGTATATTTTCGGCTTTTTCCAGACAAGCTTTCCGGGTAGGAGAAAGGATCGGGCATAGTATATTCGGGCCGGGGACGATTAAGGAGATCCGGATGAATGAATCCATCTATATCATCCATTTTGACCGGTTAAAGACCGAACGCAATATTCAGTTCAGTGCAAATCTAAGCAAGCTCGGAAACAATGAAGATTTGTCAATATCTGAAACGGGGGATTGAATAAACCATCTGATGTGCAAAGTCCGCTTCGCTCCTTTTGCACATCGGAATGGAGTTTCGCTCATCCCGTTTTCATTGGATTTTGGTTTGCAGCAAAAGAAACGGAGAAAAAGTTTTTACCGTAATAAATTATTGGTTGGAATTCTACGAAGAGAGGTAATAAGGTTATCATAAATGTGATCCGTTCCTGATTACAATCAATGGCAGTTTTTGACGCATTTATGTCATTTGAGACATGCCATTATAATTATAACTTTGTAAGGTAAATAATTAATTTGTAAATTTTAAAGTTATGATTAAAGTTGCTATCAATGGATTTGGCCGGATCGGACGTTTGGCTTTCCGTGAAATTGTAAAAAGTGACAAGTTGGAAGTAGTTGCCATCAACGACTTAAGCTCACCCTCCATGTTATCATATCTGCTGAAGTATGATTCCGTACAAGGAGTATTCAACCGGGATATAAAACATACCGATACTTCACTTATGGTTGACGGCAGAGAAGTGGCCGTATATGCCGAACGCGATCCTCATAATTTACCGTGGAAGGAACTCCGGATTGATCTGGTTCTGGAATGTACGGGTATTTTTGAAACGAGGGAAAAAGCGAAAGCACATCTTGAAGCAGGAGCGGACAAAGTGATTATTTCAGCCCCGTCGGATAAAGATGTAAAAACGATTGTTTATAACGTGAATCATGACATATTGCATAGCTCAGACAAGTTGATAAGTTGTGCCTCGTGTACAACGAACTGTTTAGCTCCGATGGCAAAAGTCCTTCATGATAATTACAGGATTCTTGCAGGTCAAATGACAAGCATTCATGCATATACAAATTCCCAACCACTAATGGATACACCTGATCCGAAGGTAAATTACCGGAAGTCCCGTGCTGCTGCGGATAGTATTGTTCCATATACCACAGGAGCCGCAAAAGCCATTGGGTTAGTCATTCCGGAATTGAAAGGAAAGCTTGACGGGTCATCTCAACGTGTGCCGGTTCATTCAGGTTCCGTTGTTGAACTGTTTTCCTTACTCGAAGAAAAAGTAAGTGTGGAAGATATCAACAACGTAATGAAAAGTGCTTCGAATGAATCATTCGGGTATACCGAAGACCCTATTGTTTCATCCGATGTTATCGGAATACGTTTCGGATCTCTTTTTGACGGAACGCAAACCAAGATCGTTTCAGTTAGTGACAAACAATTAGTCAAAACAGTAGCCTGGTATGATAATGAAATGTCATTTGTATCACAAATGATCCGTACGGCAATTCATTTCGGCTCCTTGTGAAAAAGATTGTAAAGAGGGTAAATGTATCACAATGTGATTTTACCTTCTTTTTGCCTGTATTTCTATTTGAGAACAAATTCAACTATTTCGTTAAGCCAAACGAGCAGAAGGCAAGCTTGCCTGCATTATGCCGTGGCGAGCAAATATCTAACTTTAGTGAAATATCCAACTCTCAAAGGCTTGATTTCTATTTTGAGAGAGCCTCTTTTTATACCAATGCAGATGTAAAGTTTCTCCTGTAATCCGAAGGAGTTGTATTCAGATGCCGTAAAAAAGAACGCCTTAATCCGTCTGCGTTTCCGAATCCACATTCATTGGAAATCTCATCAATAGTCAATTGAGTTTCCTCTAACCTTCTTCGGGCAGCTTCAACACGGACTTTTTCTATGTATTTCGCAGGTGTTATGCCTGTCTCCCGTAAAAATACCCGTGCAAAGTTTCTCGCACTCATCAACGCTTTTTCGGACAATTGTTCAACGGTCAGGTTTTCGGCCAAATGTTCCATAATCCATGTTTGGATGTTTTTATCGGCTGGTAATCTGTTGCCTGGTGCATTAATATATTGCTGAATTGGGATTGATTTCCCGGACGTTTAAGATAGAGCACCAATATTCTCGCCACCATGACGGCAATATCCCTCCCGAAATCTTCTTCAACTAAAGCCAAAGACAGGTCTATGCCAGTTGATATTCCTGCCGAAGTATATATTTTCCCGTCTTTAACAAAAATCGGATCTTTTTCAACTCTTATGGCAGGATAAAGTTTTGCCAGTTTTCCACAAGTCATCCAGTGGGATGTTGCTCTTTTTCCGTTAAGTAATCCGGCTTCCGCAAGGACAAAAGCTCCTGCGCAAATGGATACAATACGGCGAATACTGCCGGCATTCTCTTTTAGCCAGTTAGCAAGGTATTCAATAATCTCATTTTTGGTATTCCCCTTTCCCGCAATTATTACCGTGTCTATCTCATAATGTATGGAATCCAAACTTCCTTCACAACGAACGGGTAACCCGGATGATGTATTCACAATGGAAATATGATCAACAGATAATACATGCGTTGTATAGGATTGTTTTAAAGAAGGGATATTTTCCCTGATATAATCGTTTGTTTTTGCAAAAACCTCCAGAGGCCCGGCAACATCAAGGATGGAAGTCATTGGAGGAACTATGATGACAATATGCTTTGTATTCTCCATATTCATTTTCTTTTAAAGTAAGGTAAAGGTAATCAATTATGGCAGAAGATGCAATAAAAATTCATTTTCTGCCATAATTGTTCCGGAACGTCAGGTATTCGTCCAACGTGAATTTGATATTGGCAAACGGATCTTTACTGATATAATCGTTTGCCAAAGCGATACGGATAATCTTCTTGAAATTCTTCAAATATTTGATCGCTGAATTATGGGAAAAATTCCGGTAGTCTTAACAAGCGACTGGAATGAACATTAAGAGATAATAAAATCCGGAAACGGATAAAAGCAGAAGTTTTGAAATATCGTTATTTATGTTTATAAACTATTTGTTAACTTTGTCTGTAACAATTGTAGTGAAAACACCTGCTGTCTAATTTTATATTATTTGTATGGGTCTTTAATAGTAATGGTATGGTATATTCAAGCATTACTTGGACATAAACGTACTAAAACAGCAGAAATTTACACACATGTTAGAATGAAAATAATTAGGTGGTTTTGTTCAAAAATAGATTATTATGATAAGACGGTGTTTTTTTACAATGGCTGTCTGTGTTATTTCCTCTTATGCCGCTTTGGCCCAATCCACACAAAAGCCTCCCTTGCATGGTAAGCATTGGATGTCCATAACAGGAAAACCCTTAGCCGCCACAGCGGGATCGATGATCTTTCAGCAGGGGGGCAACGCCGTTGATGCGGCCTGTGCCATGTTGGCCGCCACCTGTACCATGTGGGATGTACTGAGTTGGGGAGGGGAAACCCAGGCACTGATCTATAATCCGAACAATGGTAAGGTTCTGGCGATAAACGCTTTGGGCGTAGCTCCTTCCGGTGCGACCGTTTCCTTTTTCAAGGATAAAGGATATGCTTTTCCGCCCGAATACGGCCCTTTGGCTGCTGTAACCCCGGGAACCCCGGGCGGATTGTGCTATATGCTGGCGGAATACGGTACGTTGAGCCTGAAAGAAGTGTTGGCTCCGGCTATGGAGATGGCCGGAGGCTACCCGATGGATGCCCAAACGGCAAACAGTATAGAGAGAAACAAGGAACGTATCAAAGAATGGCCGTATAGTAAAACCGTTTTTTTACCTCATGCGGGTGAGCAAAGGGAAGCTCCGGCAGCCGGAGAGATCTTTGTACAGAAAGATCTTTTGCACACATTGGAAAAGATGGTGGAAGCGGAACAGCAGGCCATCCGGCAGGGCAAGGACAGGAAAGAGGCGATCAAAGCGGCACAGGATCGTTTTTATAAAGGAGATATTGCTGAGGAATTCGTACGCGGAAGCCGGGAACAAGGTGGATTAATCACGCTTGAAGATCTGGCAGGATGGAGGCCGATAGAAGAAGCTCCTCTGCATATAACATACAAAGACATAGAGGTCTATAAATTGCAGGAGTGGACACAGGGGCCAATGTTATTGCAGGCGCTTAATATCCTGGAAAATTTCGACCTGCAGGAAATGGGATATAATTCGGCCAGGTATATTCATACGATTTATCAAAGCATGAATCTGGCCTTTGCCGATCGGGATTTTTACTATGGAGACCCTTATTTCTCTCCTAAATCGCCGGTTCAGGGACTACTCAGTAAAGAGTATGCCCGTGAACGATCAAAAGAGATTCGCCGGGATAAAAACGATAATCGGGTTATGCCGGGAAATCCTTACGCTTATGAAGGAAAAAGCAATCCGTATGAAGCTTTGCTGAAACAACGGAGTCATCTTATAGACACTACCATCATCGTTCCGGAAGTAAAAGATTTTGTCCCCAGGCATGATGCCGGCGGATACATTTCAAATGATAAGCGGTTCCATCATGCGGATATTTCGGCTGTCGACGGATATCAGGACAGTCTTTACCAGGACAGACTTACCCGGGGAACGACCAGCATCGTTGCTGCCGATAAGGAAGGATGGGTTGTTTCGGTAACACCCAGCGGCGGATGGATACCCGCCTGTATAGCAGGACGGACAGGTATAGGCATGAGTCAGCGGATGCAAAGTTTTGTACTGGATTCCGTACTGAATCCTTTTAATGTAATAGAACCCGGCAAACGCCCCAGGGTAACCCTCACTCCTTCCCTGGCACTTAAAGATGGCAGGCCTTTCCTGGCTTTTGCGGTACAGGGAGGAGATACACAAGAACAAAACCTGCTCCAGTTTTTCTTAAATGTCGTCGAATTCGGCATGACCGTTCAACAAGCGTCCGAAGCCGCTAACATTAACAGCAATCAACTGTGGCTTTCACTGGGGGGAACCCAACTCAAAGACCGTATGCCCAGACCCGGAAGCATACTGGTTTCTCAGGATACGAAGAAAGAGGTGCTCGACGAATTAAAGAAAATGGGATATGAAATAAAATTAGGGAATCGCACGAGCGGGCCCATTAATGCTATATTTTTAGACAATGAGCATGGATCCCTGTGGGGAGGGAGTAGCAATAACGGAGAAGACTACGGCATAGGGTGGTAAGCACTAAAGGCCAAGCCGCCGACCGTTATCGGCAACCTTGAAAATGGTAAGACAAAAACGAAGGAACAACAAACAAATATGGCTTGCTAAAAACACCCCTGTAAAAATGATTGAACACATAATTTAAAGAGAACAGCAGTGAAAACCGCCTCAAAGGCGGTATACAAGCTTCTTTTTACTTATAACCTTTTATCTTGCTTGCATATAATTCGTAAAATGCCTTTTTGATTCCGTCTCTTATCCTGATATACTCCGACTGTATAAATTCAGGCGTTCCTGCGGCTTCGGACGGATCGTCGAATCCGATATGCAAACGGTTCTTTACCTTGCCCGAAAATGTAGGACAACTTTCATTCGCGTCGCCGCAAACGGTAATTACATAATCCCATTCATCGTTGAGATAATCGTCAACACTATCGGATGTGTGGTGCGAAATATTCACCCCTGCCTCCTGCATAACTTCTATCGCTTTGGGATTTACCTTTCCGCTTGCTTTTGTTCCTGCGGAATAAACCAATAGTTTAGGATCGAAAGATTGTAAAAATCTGTGTGCCATTTGGCTGCGGCAACTATTACCTGTACAAAGGATAAGAATTTTAGGCGGTATTTGCTTAATTACAAGTAGCCAATGCCCGACATCACGCCACTGGTCGAACTTCCATCCGATTTCTTTCATGTGCGATGCCTGTTTGAACCCAAATTTTTCATGCAGTCGCACACTGCTTTCATTTGGAATACAAATACCTGCAATCAATGCATGTATATCTTCTTTATATATTTCTTTAAAAAGATACTGATAGAGAATCGTACCAAAACCTTTGCCTTGTATATCTTTATCCAAATAAATTGTTGCCTCTTTAGTGGATGAATAAGCACAACGGTTATTCCAGTTATGCAGGTAACAATAGCCTACAATTTTACCGTTAATCTCTCCGACATAATAAGGAAATCCCTCGTCTAAAAAGCCTTTAATACGTTGTTGCATTTCGTTAATGCTTACGACCGCCGTTTCAAAGGTGACGGCTGTATTTTCCACATAATAATTGTAAATATCGCAGATGCCTTTTGCATCTTCTAATGTCACTTTCCTTATTTTCATACAGAGTAATATTATTCGTATTTATACATTCAATTCGCAAATCAACGAACTTTAGGGGTAAAAATTTTACTCGGAGTTACAACTTTCTTCGTTGTTGATATCGACAAATAATGCAGAAAACAAGCTTTTTGCCTTTTCCCAATTTTCTTCATTGATACAGTATTTGACTGTCGGCAACGTGATTGCGCCCTGTATCAGTCCTGCATCCTTAAGTTCGTTCAAATGCTGAGATAACGTACTTTTGGCAATGGGCAGTATTTCCGACATATCACCATGATAACAACACGACTTGCTTGCGAGCATTTCCAGTATGGCGATACGGATAGGATGCCCCAATGCTTTGGCGAATCGTGCAAGTTGCTCTTGTTCGGCTGTCAGTTCTTTCTTTGACATATCTCATATTTATTGTTCATTAAAATTAGACTATTTCTGCACTCGGCATAATTCAAATAAACGTAGTTGTTTTGAATTTTATTCTACTATTTCATATGATCAAAATTATTTATTTTCACTAAAGTTAGATATTTGCTCGCCACGGCATAATGCAGGCAAGCTTGCCTTCTGCTCGTTTGGCTTAACGCAAATAGTTCAAAGGTATCATATGGAACTCGCGATAATCGTCTACCTATAGTAGAATGATTTTTATGCTCGTTTCTCGCTGTGGCATAGTTCAAATAAATTTGACTTCTTCCCTCGTTTAACGAAATAGTTCGCAAATATACGAATAGTTTTTTAATTCGTAATATTACGAATGACTATTTTCTCTATCTATATTGATTTTTCAGGAATCTGAACGGATAAAATGGATTCAAAAACAAATTAAACTTCTAACAATGAGATGTATGGGAGGGAGACAATTTGCAACAAGAGCCGGATAATTCAGGACAATCTGTGACCTATTCTGAAATTCGGGTAATAGGCAATAGGTCACGATTTGGTCATAAATTGGTGTCTTTTCGTGACCGATCAGTCAGACAAGGGCAATAAAAAAGTCCTGCAATCTGTTGATATTGTAGGACTTGTCTTGTTTTATCGCCTTTTGGCTTTTTTTGTTCCGGCGGAAAGCGAGGGATTCGAACCCCCGGTACAGTTACCCGTACACTTGATTTCGAGTCAAGCCCGATCGACCACTCCGGCAGCTTTCCTTAATCCAAGGCAAAAGTACACTATTTTCAAATAAAACAGTGTTAAATCGTCTATTAAGTTAGACTATTTCTATGCTCGGCAAAACAAATACATCTGTTCTGCGCTTGGGAATGTCCAAACCTGTTTGTCCTTGGCTCTCACTTAAAGAAAGCGTACCCGCTACGGCCAAATCGAAATAAACGTACTTCCTACTCAAATTACTTACCTGAAATTCAGTTATTTCTTCAACACCTGAAGGGCTTTTTTTGTTGCGGAAAGTAAGGGTTCTATGGAGATGGGAGAACCCACCGCATTCCTCATCCATACCTGCGGAATGATACTTCCCTGTGCGTACATCCGCTCCATCTCCCCGGCAAGATTCTTATCCTTCACCTGCTGCTCTATTTGGAAGTTAATCAGATGGCCCATCGGATAGTTGGGCAGATAAAGCGGATAGTCGATCATGTGGGAGTAGATGCCGAGCAATGTGTGGTCTTTTCCTCCCAGCACATCGGCATAATAACGGTTCCATACTTCCTTAGCGATGGAGATAACCGCCTCCTTCAGCTGCGCAGGAGTAGCATCGGGATTGGCGTAAAGCCATTCCCACACCTGAATATCGACCAGCGACACCCCCATGATCTCGTAACACGACCAGAAAGCATCCAGCGCCTCGTAATACGCATCTTCGGGGTTGGGATTGTTCAGGCCCAGCAGCTCTAAGTCGCGCTTCTGAAACAGAAATGCCACCGCTTCGGTGAAGGAGGTATTGGGTACTCCGGTGAGAGAATAGTAATCCACATCGTTCATGGTGATAGTCTGCTCCACGTTGTGCCCGAACTCATGCACCGCAATATTATAGCCTTTATAGTCCATACCCTCACTCCCAATACGGGTACGCAAGCGCGCCACATCGTTGCGCATAGCCGGGCCCCAAGCGTGTCCCGCACCACGTGAAGCATCAACGGTAATAAGAGAACAAATCTCTTTCGCCTTTTCGGGAGCCCAACCCAATTTCACCAGGATATTCGGGAGATCGTTCCCGAGCGCTTCCGCATTGGGATATTTTTTAGAGGTGATGGCCGTCAGCTCGTCTTCGGAAATACCGCCGCCTGCTTTAAAACCGTTATACCAGATATCGAACGGCTCCAGTTCACGCCCCAGCTTCTGTGCAATGAGCGAAGCTGCCTCTTTCACTTGCGGCGAAGTGATCAACCCTTTGAACAGCTCTTCCACATCTTTTTGGGGAATCTCCATTGTTCTATCAAATGCGCGAACGAGCTGCGTGGGATAATGAGGCGAGTAGGCGTCGAGTTGACGCATCGCATGGAAGTTCTTCAAAAACACCTCATACCGCCGTGTATCTTCAGCAGAGGCAGAGACGGGTGTCCCGTTTTCGAAAACCTCGTTTGTCTCCGGATTCCACATATAGTCTCCGCTGTTTATCACTTGTAGGGGAACCGTCTGATCGATGATTCGCTGCATTACTTTATAGATCATCCGCTGTTTCTGCAAGCCCTTTTCGGGGTCGCCATAATTTGACTTCAACTCGTCGCGCAGTCCCCAATGAGAGATCAGCTTCATATTGTCGGGGAACAGCTGTTCGTCTTTATCGTTCCGAAGCTGTCCCATATAGATATTATAATCGGAAATATAGGCATCGGCTTCGGTAGTGGTTTTCGAAATATCCTGCTGAACGGCTGCCGGTACGCGTGATGTAAACCGATCGCCCATGCGTGTATATGCCCATTCTTTTCGGCTCCAATTGTCTCCCAGTTCGGTTTTTTCTTCAAGAGAATAGAAAGGGAAGTTCAGTGCTATAAGAAAGGCGATTTTATTGGCGTAAAAATCATCGTTCAGATGCGCAGAGGCATCGTAACCGCCAAACATCATGTCCACCGGAGTGATTGCGGGCCCTTCCAACTGTAACGGAGCTTTCAGCAACACGTCCATTTTATGGAAATAGCCGCCCAGCGTCTCGAAGTTGCGCTCCAACGTGCTAAAAAGCAACGTCAGTTGCACAGTATCGGCAATAAAAGAGGTTTTGCAGAATTGAGAAAAATCGTCCCGCGTACCGTCCGATTCGCGCCATAGATCCGCTACCTGCCGCACACCCCGATCGATGCGGAACGCGCTTGTTTCACCGAGCGAATCCTTTAAATGGCTGGTTACGGTTATCACATCAGCGTCCGGAATCATAGTTGCCGTTTGCATATCGGTTCTACTGTTTTGTTTGGGATGACATCCCGCCCCTCCGATGAGGAGAACGGTCATGGCGATGAATACTATTTTTTTCATGACTATATGGGGTTTTTATTTTTTCAACATTCATCACGCAAAGATATAAAAATCAATCGAAACGAGCATCTAAATCATTACATCCAAGAACATGATTATCGCGAGTTCAACAAATTTAGTCGTTTTCTCGCCATGGCATAATGCAAGCAAGCTTGCTTTCTGCTCATCTGGCTTAACGAAAAAGTTCCATACACCACAAAGAAAAAATTAAAATAATCGTATGAAAATCATTTTCATTTTGCGTTAGGAATAATTTTTCAACAGTCTCTGGCAATCACCTTTACGGAATAAGGATAAGCCATCTACAAATACCGATTTGCCTATTTTCAAAACAATCTATTATCGGCTAAGATGAAGAAAATTACCCCTTTTCCTGATTTTTTAGTCAGACAGTAGTGATTTTTTTCGTAGTTTTGTATCTCAACCTAAAATAAAATCATAATGAACAAAATCAACAAGTATGTAGAAACACACGAAAAGCGATTTCTGGACGAGCTTTTTGAACTCATCCGTATTCCCTCCGTCTCATCGCTTCCGGAACATAAACCCGACATGTACCGCGCCGCCGAAAAATGGAAGGAGATACTTCTGGCTACCGGCGCCGACAAAGCCGAAGTGATGGAAACCGATGGGAATCCCATAACGTATGGTGAAAAGATCATCGATAAAAAAGCGCCGACGGTACTCGTATATGCGCATATGGATGTGATGCCGGTAGACCCGATCGGCCTCTGGAAAACCAAACCGTTTGAGCCTGTGGTGAAAGATGGAAAAATATGGGCACGGGGTGCCGATGACGACAAAGGACAATCGTTCATGCACGCTAAAGCGTTCGAATACCTCGTGCAATCGGGCGAATTGGAATGCAACGTGAAATTCCTCATCGAAGGAGAGGAAGAAGTGGGATCGCCTAATCTTCCTAAATTCTGCAAGAAGCACAAGAAAATGCTGCAGGCCGATGTGATCCTTGTTTCGGATACGTCGATGATTGCACCCGACGTGCCTTCCATCACTACAGGACTCCGCGGGCTGGCCTATTGGCAGGTTGAAGTTACCGGCCCGAATGTGGATCTTCACTCCGGACTTTTCGGCGGCGCCGTAGCCAACCCTATCAATGTGCTTTCGAAGATGATTGCTCAAACCGTGGATGAGGATGGGCGGATTCTGATTCCCGGATTTTACGACGATCTGGTGGAAGTATCCGCGAAAGAACGATCCAAGATGGCTAAGGCTCCTTTTTCGCTGCAGGATTATAAAAAATCGCTCGACGTAAAAGAGGTATTCGGTGAAAAAGGATTTACCACGAACGAACGAACCGGAATTCGCCCCACATTCGATGTGTGCGGCATATGGGGAGGATACACCGGCGAGGGAGCGAAAACGGTATTACCGTCAAAAGCGTATGCGAAGATCAGTACCCGGTTGGTACCGAACCAGGATCACAACAAGATTGCGAAATTGTTCGTGAAGTATTTCGAATCCATCGCGCCGAAATCGGTAAAAGTGAAGGTGACATACCTGCACGGCGGACCCTCTTATGTTTGTCCTATCGACCTTCCGGCCTATAGAGCAGCGGAAAAAGCATTTAAAGAGGCGTATGGAAAGGATCCTATTCCGGTTCGCTCCGGCGGAAGTATTCCGATTATCGCCACCTTCGAGGATATCCTCGGAATAAAGTCGGTGCTGATGGGCTTTGGATTGGGCTCGGATGCCATTCACTCGCCGAACGAAAATTTCCCTCTTGAACAATTTTACAACGGCATAAGAACTATTCCGTTGTTCTATAAATATTTTGCCGAGGAGATGAAGAAGTAGGCAGGCACTTCGCTTGCTTGTGTAAGGTGCCGCCATATGGTCCGACAGATTATCGCAACTGCTGATACATTTCCAACCGGTATATCCCGCGGTCGTGTGGGGGTACTTTACGTAAAAAAACAGTAGTATGAGAACTTATACAACATTATCAGAAGCCATCAACGATCTGGCAAAAAGAGGCTATACTTTCAACTTTAATATAAAAAACGACTGTATAGAATGTGCTGAAAACAGTTTACAACTCCATCCGGATGAATTTGAAATTGACGAAATACACCGCTTTCAAGAGATGTCTGATGTGGATAACGAGAGCATCCTATATGCCATTTCATCCACCCAAAACAGAGTGAAGGGGTTGTTGGTGAACGCATATGGTATCTATTCCGACACAGCTACAACAGACCTGGTTGCAAAACTTTCACAGCACAAGTGAATAGAGTTTATTCTCTCAAAGAGGGATCTATCCGTTCGATGGTTTTCACTTTGGCCGCACATTCGATGGCTCACCAATCCACTACCACGTACGCAGTATAATGGGTATCGGCTGTGACAGGCGTCAGTGGCAAATAGCCGGAAGAGATCTTACCGCTCTCTACAACCAACGGAAAATCGCTCTCCATTTTTTGGTGAAAAGAGAACGCAGTTCCCGGCTTTTTAAAATAATCGACCACAAATCTCCCTTTCGCACCGCCCTTCATATATTGCTCGTAAAAGATATGCGCCACCATCCCCATATTCATCCGCATATTGATCTCCACACAGGGTTGGATGCGATATCCTCCGGACGTTTCACATACCATCATATCTACTCCCGCATAGCCGCTATAAAGCGGAAAACGGCGGGAGAGTTTTTCCGTCAGTGAATTTCTGAGTCGATGCAACAGCTCGATCGGTGCATATTTACAAAGTTTTTTCTCGATCCGGGCATCACTGAGCAGTTCATTGCCCGTATAAGCGCCCGACGGTGCAGCACTGAACATGGAATAACCGGCGAAACGAGCCTGTCCTTCATGCAGGCAAAACTCCATCGCGAAATCCTGCACCTTGGTCAACACCGGCTCCGCCACTACTCCACCCTGCTCCCTGATGACCCGCCGGCACCAGTCGCATTGCTTATCGGTGATCTCTCCCAATATCCATATCAATCCTTTTCCGCTCCCCGAATAGGGCATTTTCAGCACTTTATCTCCCGGGATGGATGATAAAAAGACCAATACCTCCTCTGTTTCTCTGAACAGATGAGACTCTCCGCAAAAAAGCTCCTCCTCCGCTTTCAATTCCCGCAATAGTTGAACAGCATGGCGGCGGCTTGAATATTCGCGCAACTGTTTCAACTCCTCCATCGGCGGCAATCTCTCCTTCTCCACGCCATATGTCATCAATTTCTTTCTCAGCGCAGGATTCCATCCCCAGGGAGAGATCTTTTTATGAGGGTAATGATTGACATCTGAAAAGGGAATGAGGGAAGCGCTTACGGATAATTTTTCTTTGATGGAATTCAAGAACAATTGATTCTCTTCTCCCTCAGCAATAACGCTATCACCGGCGGAGTACCAGACCGGCAAAACGGCCAGCTCCTGCGCCATTGTAATAGCAGATGCCGGCGGCGTATAATTGGCGGTGAAGTTTGCCAACGCCAGATCATGATCGGGGTTGAAGAGATACATGAGTGCAAAAGTAGGAAAAAACCGCCAAACGGCATCACAACGTCAAACGGTTTATGAATGAGAGAATTATATTTGTAAATCGAAGAGCAATCCTCCCAGGGTGGCGACCAGTGTGATGCCGGACAAATAAGGCTTATTGTACTGTTTTGTCATTTTTCACATAAATAAAGCAACAGGAACCCGCCCGGGAATACATCTCCGGCCGGGTTTTCCCTGTATGGACGTATATCAGACATACATGTTTACGATGGCTTCGTACAGCTCCTGTTTCCCGCTGGTCTGTCCGGGCTCCCGGCCCTGCTCGACGGCATAGCGGTGAAGGTCCTCCAGCGACAGCCTCCCCTCTTCGAATTCCTTTCCTTTTCCGCTGTCGAAGGAAGCATACCTCTCTTTCAGCATTTCCGGATAAGGTGATTTCTCTAATATCTCAGCTGCCGCTTCCAATGCGCGGGCAAAAGCATCCATTCCCGAGATATGAGCGATGAAAATATCTTCAAGATCCGTCGAGCTCCGGCGGGTTTTCGCATCGAAGTTGGTTCCTCCGCCTTGCAGACCGCCATTTTTCAGGATAACAAGCATGGCTTGCGTCAATTCATAGACATCAACCGGGAATTGGTCGGTATCCCATCCGTTCTGGTAATCGCCCCGGTTTGCATCAATTGAACCGAGTAAGCCGGCATCGGCGGCACACTGCAATTCATGCTCAAAAGTATGTCCTGCCAACGTGGCATGGTTTACCTCTATATTGATTTTAAAATCCTTGTCCAGATTGTGCGTTTTCAGGAAGCCGATCACTGTTTCCACATCATAATCGTATTGGTGTTTTGTAGGCTCCATCGGCTTCGGCTCTATAAGGAACGTGCCTTGAAATCCTTTCGCACGGGCATAATCGCGCGCTTTGGTCAACATCATGGCCAAGTGTTCCTTTTCACGTTTCATTTCGGTGTTCAGCAAAGACATGTACCCTTCCCGGCCACCCCAGAATACGTAATTCTCGCCTCCCAGTTCGATGGTCGCATCGAGCGCATTCTTTATTTGCACGGCGGCACGGGCAACAACATCAAAATCAGGATTGGTAGCCGCCCCGTTCATGTAACGTTTATGGCCGAACACATTCGCGGTTCCCCATAACAGTTTAATTCCCGTTTCTTCCTGTTTCTGTTTGGCATAAGCCACGACGGCTTTCAGGTTGGCTTCGTACTCTTCGATCGAACTGCCTTCTGCGATCAGATCGACATCATGGAAGCAGTAGTACCCGATACCGATTTTCTGCATGAACTCAAAACCGGCATCCAGTCTCTGTTTAGCTATTTCCAAAGCCGAATAGCCTTGTGCCCAGGGGAATGTTTTTGTTTCGGGGCCGAACGGATCTCTGCCTTCGGCACAGAGTGTGTGCCACCATGCCATGGAGAATTTGAACCAGTCTTTCATTTTACGGCCGTAAACCTCTTTTTCCGCGTCATAATACCGGAAAGCCAGCGGATTATGGCTTTCTTTGCCTTCGAATTTGATTTTTCCGATACCCGGAAAGAACTCTCTTGTTGTTTTTTCAGTTTCCATAAAATTTTATTTGTTAATGAGTCGATATATAATTATTTTTAAGAAATATACGATTTCCAGCGTTGATATGCGTTTTGATAGTGTTCCCTGTTTTTTTCATCGGGTTCCACGGTCTTGATCTTTTTTAAAGATGAAAATGCCTCTTCGGCGGAAGAATAGATCCCGGCGCCTATCCCGGCAGCTTTTGCGGCACCGGCAGCCCCATCGGTGTCGAACAGTTCAATGACGGCACCGCTGACGGAAGCAAGCGTTTCCCGGAATACGGGGCTAAGGAACATATTGGCATTTCCGGCACGGATCACCCGGATATCCATACCCATTTCCTGCATAATCTCCATTCCGTATTTAAAGGAAAACACAATGCCTTCCTGGGCTGCACGAAGAATATCCGGCAAGGAGTGTATGTTAAAATTGATTCCATGAAACGAACTCCCTATATTCCGGTTTCCCAAAACACGTTCCGCTCCGTTTCCGAAAGGGATAACGGATATTCCTTTCGATCCGATGGCCGATTGTTCGGCAAGCACATTCATATAGTTATAATTCATTCCACCGGGTATCATATTCTTCCTGATCCATGAATTCAAAATACCGGTTCCGTTGATACACAACAGGATACCCAACCGAATCTGTTCCGCCCGATGGTTGACATGAGCAAAAATATTCACCCTTGATAAGGGATCGTATTTTACTTCACCCAACACGCCATAGACTACGCCCGATGTACCGGCGGTAGATGCGATTTCTCCGGGATGGAATACGTTCAGAGACACGGCATTATTAGGCTGGTCTCCTGCCCGGTAACTTATAGGTGTTCCTTGTTTCAGACCTAACTCCTTCGCGACGGAAGACAATACCGTGCCTTGAATTCCAAAAACAGGTTTTATATCGGGAATAAAATCCCGTTCAAATCCGAAATAATCCAGAATATCCTGCGACAATTCATTCTTTTTGAAATCCCAGAATATTCCTTCGGACAATCCTTCAACGGTTACGGATACATCGCCCGTTAGTTTCATGGCAATATAATCGCCCGGCAACATGATCTTATGGATACGTTCATATAGCCGGGGTTCGTGCTCTTTCACCCATGCCAGTTTGGATGCGGTAAAATTACCGGGCGAGTTCAACAGATGTGATAATACCCTTTCTTTTCCTATTGCACCAAAAGCCTTTTCTCCATAAGGAACCGCACGGCTGTCACACCATATGATAGACGGACGAAGTATCTGTTGATTTTTATCTACCAATACCAGTCCGTGCATCTGCCATGAAATACCGATGGCTTTAATATCCTGAGGGTCTACTCCCGATTGCTTTAACACAGACGTATGTGCCAGTTTCAAATTCGCCCACCACATTTCCGGATCTTGCTCGGCCCATCCGGACTGTTCGGCATACATGGGCATTTCTGTTTTGGGATAAAAATCCGATGCCGCTGTTTTTCCGGTCTCTACTTCCACCAGAGAAGCTTTTACCGAGGAACTTCCTATATCGTATCCTAATACATACATGATTTGTTGTTTTTCTTGATTTATTGCTTTGTTTTTCCTGATAATCACGAAACAAAGCTATGAAAATAAAATATTATTACATCGCAAAACCATTGAACCCGCCATCCACCGTAATGGTTGTACCGGTTACAAATGCCGAGGCATCACTGATCAGATAATGAATTGCTCCGCATAATTCCTCCGGATTACCAAAGCGTTTGAACGGCGTTTGCCGGATAACATCCTCGCCTCGCTTAGTATACGTCCCGTCGGGGTTGGTAAGCAACGACCGGTTTTGTTCGGTAAGGAAAAATCCAGGAGCAATGGCATTTACACGTATACCCTCGCCGAATTTAGTCGCTACTTCATTTGCAAGGAACTGGGTGAAATTAGTGATTCCCGCTTTTGCCGCAGCATACCCGGCTACCCGTGTCATCGGACGAAAAGCTGCCATCGATGAAAAATTCACAATGCACCCTTTCTTCCGTTCTACCATTGGTTCCAGAAAAACCTGAGACGGCAAGACGCTTCCTGTCAGATTCAGACGAACGACTTTTTCAAACTCATCGATCTTCAGGTCGAAAAAAGTGCCGGAAGGGGCAATCGTTGCCCCGGGCATATTCCCGCCGGCAGCATTAAGAAGTGAATCTATACGTCCGTAACGATCGAGAATATCGTTCCTATTTTGTTTCAACACGTCTGCGTTCAGGACATCGGTCTTTAAAAAGAGAGCTTCCTGCCCCTTCGTCCTGATTTGCCCGATAATACTTTTCCCCACATCTTCCTGACGCCCCAGAATTACGACGTTCGCTCCCTCATCTGCCAGGTACGAGGCAATTGTCCTTCCCAACACTCCGGTTCCACCGGTAATAACCACAACCTGGTCTTTTATACTGAATAAGTTTCCCATAACTAACCTATTTAAATCAACTATTTCGTTAAGCAAGAGCAGAAATCAAACTCGTTTGAATTCTGCTGAGCGCAGAGATAGTCTAAGTTTTTACTGAACATTTTCCTGTTTTAATCTCTTCCCGAACAACGGCCATCATTCCCTCAACCTGAGCCAGTGCAAACATTCTTCCATAAAAAGAATATCCGGGATTGTAATCTTTATCGCCATCATCGAGCATCAGCTTCCCGTGATCGACCCGCATCGGGATAGCCGGATGGTGTTTCTCCAATATACGTATCGTTTCGATTAATTTTCCTCTTCCTTCCAGATGCGATGCTTCCATAAAATCTCCGTTTGCAAACACTTCGGTGCTTCTTAAATGGGCAAAACCGATCCGGTCGACGAATTTTCGCGCCAATGCCGGCACATCATTGTGTGAACCCGCACTTAACGAGCCGGCACAAAAGGTCAATCCGTTATTCGGACTGTCAACAGCATTCAGGATCCAGGTTATATCTTCTTCTCCCGTAACAACACGGGGCAAACCGAATACGGGAAAAGGCGGATCATCCGGATGGATACAGAGGGTAATGTCCTGTTCTTCCGCAACGGGAATAACCCGCTCCAGAAAGTATTTCAAATTCTCTCGAAGCTGATTTTTGCCGGTTCCTTCATACAGTTGCAGAAGTTCTTTGAATGCCTGAACCGGATCGGATGCATCACCCGAAATTTTTCTGTGGATAAACTTCTGTGTTTTAACGATAATCGTATCTACCAATTCGGCTTTTTCCGCTTCGGTTATTCTTTTATCCAATTCGTTTACTTTGTCTATTTCTTCTTCGGTGTACTCTTTCCCGGCTCCTTTCCGTTTCAATACCTTACAATCGAAATAGGCAAAGCGGATCTTATCGAAATATAACGTAGAGGTGCCGTCCGGCAATTTCTTCCTCAGGTCGGTACGTACCCAGTCGATCGCGGGCATAAAATTGTAACAAACCTTTTTCACCCCTGCTTTTCCTAAATGGGCCAGGCTGATCTTGTACGTTTCAATCAATTCGTCGCGGATAACGTCTCCGTATTTAACCGCTTCCGGAACGGGCAGGCTTTCCACCACCGACCAACGCAGACCGGAATGCTCAATGTAGTCCTTCAGATCGCAAATAGCATCCAGTGTCCACACTTCTCCGGCAGGAACATCGTACAGAGCCGTAACAATTCCCTCCACCCCTATCTGACGAAGCATATCGAGCGTAATGCCGTCTTTTTTACCAAACCAGCGCCAGGTTTTTTCCATAATTTATTTCATCTTTCTGATCTTCGGTTATTCATCCGGTGTGCCGATGTCGCATACATACCCACCGTTGCTCCGACAAACCCACCGGCTTTTTCGGTTGTCAGGAACGATGCGTCGTTATCCTTGTCGAAACGGGCATCGTTACCGGTATAAACGACATTACTGAATACTGCCGAAACAAATTCGGCAGTATTCTTACATGCCGGGAATAGCAAAAACATCAACGTACATATATACAAGATCTTTCTCATAGTGTAAGGTTTTAGTTATGATGTCTCAAATCCAGTTTTATCTTTTTCAGGTCGTTCAGTTCATGCACAGGCCGTTCAATATCATAAGGAATCGGTTTACCGGAATAGGTTTGGAAATAAAGAAGACAGGCATCTTTCCACCAGACGGCATCGCGCGACTGTATTTTCAACCGCGACTGAACATGCCGGAACCGTTCCCCGTCGATGTAACTCTCCGCTTTATCCCATGTTTTTTGAAATTCGCGCACTTGTTGTACGCCTGTGTCGTACCGGTAACAAAGTTCATTCCACAGAGTGCGCCCGTTTTTCATCGTATGATTCCAGGGAACATGATGAAACCAGAGCAGAAGATTTTCGGGACAGGTTCCGATATCGTTGAAATGGTCTTTTAATGGAGGATGATATTGCAAAACAGCATCGCTTCCGTTGGTTGTCCGGTCGAATCCGATCCCTTTTTCATCGGCGTTGTGGTAATACTTAGGCAGCCAGTCGGGACGTGCACCCGGAATATCGCACCAGGGCTCAGGCCCGTAGTGATGATCCCATGCGAAGATATGGTGCAATCCCAGCGGCATCATATAATTTACGGCAGTTTTCCAGGAATCGAGCATCATTTGTGTCATTGGTACGATAAAATCGTTTTGCTGAGTAAACGTCATGCGCAACCATTCTTCGGCAATCTCATCCGCCGTAAGTTCGTGATTCCAGGCCAATCGCCCAAAGGCATACCAGTTTGCCTGTGCAAAATGATGCCCGCACCAGTTGGCATCCTGCCCGATATTGGCCACTCCCGCAATGGCACTGAGCGAATGAGAGAAAATAGTTCCGTCGGTCGTTTTCGCCACGGTCGAATTTTTGCCGTTACAATACGTATCGCTTTCGAAGAATTCTTTCCATTGCGTTGCCAGGAACACCAGATGATTGGAAAAACCGAGATATTCCTGCGTAATCTGCAGTTCGGGCATCAAAGCCGTATGTTTCATCGCGCCGAATAACGGACTGAACGGTTCACGCGGTTGGAAATCGATCGGCCCGTTCTTTACCTGTACAATCACATTATCGCGAAACTTTCCGTCCAACGGCATAAATTCCTGACAGGCTTGTTTGGCGCGGTCTTCGTTGGTGGGATGATAGACAAACGCCCGCCACATAACGATGCCGCCATGAGGGTTCAATGCATCCGCCAGCATATTGGCGCCGTCGGCATGCGTACGTCCGTAATCCTGTGGACCGGGCAGTCCCTCAGAATTGGCTTTCACAAGGAAACCTCCGAAATCGGGTATCAGACGGTAAATTTCATTCACTTTCCCGCGCCACCACTTTTGTACGTCGTCGTTGAACGGATCGGAGTTTTCCAGTCCTCCCAGTTCGGCAGGTGATGAAAAATTAATCGACAGGTATACTTTGATATGGTAAGGACGCAATTCGTCGGCAATCATCTTTACTTTTTCCAGATATTCCGTCGTAAGGATTTGAGGCGTGGCATTGACATTATTCAATACCGTTCCGTTAATCCCGACAGAAGCGTTGGCGCGTCCATACTCTCTATACTGCGGTGAAATATGGTTCGGCAATTCATCCCATTTCCAGATGGAATATCCGGCATAGCCTCGCTCTACCGTACCGTTCAGATTATCCCAGTGATTCAGCATACGAATATCGTACAATGGTTTTTCCGCAATATCCACTTGCTCCGTTAGCTGTCCGGTCTGCACCAGCCGCAGGAGATGGAAGATGCCGTACAGCAATCCGTTTTCCGATTCGGAAACCACGAGGGTAACAGTCTGATTACGTCGTTGTATTGTCTTGATAAGGTAACCTTCCCTGCCGACTTTATCCAGTTCGGCATTTAATCCGAATGAACGGACATTTTTATTTTTTGCCGTTCCTATCACCAGGGTTTTGTCCGTCAATTTGCTGGTAACCGGCAAGGATTTTCCCGATATTTCAGTCCATGCGGTCTGAAACTCCTGTACTGCCATTGAAGCCGGATTACCGTTAATCGACGTAATTCCGGGTAGATTTTCCGCATTTACAGCCTGAAAACGCAACCACAAACGACTACCGTCTTCCGCATGCAGACAAAACACGGACAGATAAAACAATAATAAAACTCCGAGGCTCTTATTCATAGTGCACTCTCTCTAAATGTATTAATTGGCACTGTCTTTTTTCAAACTTTCGAATACTCCTTTTGTTTCTGTCCAGTAAACATCATCTTGCTTGTAAATAAACAAGAATCTGCCATCCGGTGAAACATCAAAAGACTCATCATCTCCCATGGTATTAAATTTATCTCCGAAATTTATCGGAGCTGACCAAGAGTCATCTTCTTTCCTATAAGAAATATACACATCATATCCCCCTTTACCCTCTTGTCCGGTAGAGGAAATGATTATATATTCTTCGTCGGGGTCAATAAATGGGTTGACATCACTGCTTTGGATATTAAACGGGAAATTAACTCTTTCAGGCTCTAAGTGAACTTCGTTAGCATATTTTGATTTATATATATTTCCCACTTGTTTCAGAGAATCCCAAGAACAAAAATATACGGTACCATCCTTCGTAATAGACGGATGAAATTCCCATATTGCAGGATTTGCGGTATCTATTACTTTTTCAGGCTCACCCCATTCATTGCCTGCTTTTTCTACTCGCCAGATACAGTATTGTTTAATATCCTTCATTCCTTTGCTTGAAGAATAATACAAATATTTTCCGTCAGGAGAAAAAGCCGGTTCGGTACTGTAACAATCAGTGGAAAAATTTGCCACTTTGGGCTTTGACCATTCGTTATTAATTTTTCTCATATGCATTATTTTACACTCGGGCCAGCCTTGACCACCTGAAAAGAAGATCTCATCGCCATTGGAAGAAATAGCGATTGATGTTTCCTTCGAATTTTTCAATGATATAATGTCCGGTGCAAAAAGTTCTATCTCATCTCCTGGACTAGCTAATCCAAAATAGTCGAACTCTAAACTTTGTCCAATACCTGTTAAAGTAACGGCAATAAGATAAATCAGTAAGCAAATTCTCTTCATACTTCAATCGTTTTGATTGTTCCGTCGGGGTTATATTCCAGCTCAACTACCTTCAGGCTCCTCAACCATGTTTTACCGTCCGAAGGCACACAATCGTGGTGGAACAGATACCATTTGCCTTTGAACTCGACAATCGAATGATGGGTTGTCCATCCGACAACGGGCGTAAGAATCACTCCCTGATACGTAAACGGTCCATAAGGATTATCGCCGATGGCGTAGCAGATCAGGTGCGTATCGCCGGTTGAGTACGAGAAATAGTATTTCCCGTTGTATTTGTGCATCCACGATGCTTCGAAGAAACGACGTTCGGTATCGCCTGCCGTAAGCGGTTTCCCGTTTTCGTCCAGAATAAGTATGTCGCGGGGTTCTTCGGCAAATTCGAGCATATCGTCCCGTAATTTAACACCTTTGGGACAAAGAGCAGGCGCATCCCCGTCGGGCAAAACGCCACATTCCAGGGCTTTGTTGTTACGGTAACGTTGCAATTGCCCGCCCCAAAGTCCTCCGAAATACATATAGTATTCTCCGTCTTCGTCGGGCCAGATGCACGGATCGATGCTGTAACTTCCCTTTAAAGGATTTTCCTGCGGAATGAACGGTCCTTCGGGTTTATCGCCGACGGCAACACCTATGCGGAAAATATCGTTTCTATCTTTCAGCGGAAAATACATATAATATTTTCCGTTTCTGAAGGCCACGTCGTTGTCCCATAGTTGACGTCCTGCCCAGGGGATATCTTCCGTTTTCAATACGACTCCGTGGTCGGCAACTTCACCGTTTTCAATATCTTCCAGAGAGAAAACGTGGTAATCTTTCATATTGAAATGATCGCCGTTATCGTTTTCGGGAATACCGCTTTCCCAATCGTGGGAGGGATAAATATACAACCGACCGTAAAATAAATGAACAGCCGGATCCGCCATATAATCGTTGGGAATCAAATATCTTGCTTGTTTCATCTGTTTAAATTTTAGAACCAGGATTCAAGAATCAAAACAAGAGACTGTTTATTCCGGTATTCATCGAAACAGCCTCGGAACTCATCTTTCATCATGATTATCTCATATTACATCTTTTTTATACGCCATTCATATCAATAGGGAAATCTTTGATTATAGTCCTTTTCCTGATTTTATCAGCCTGTTGACTACCGGTTTCGCCTGATAATTCCTGTCGAAAAGTAAGGGATAATCCGTCCGGCCCTGCATCGGCCAGTCATTTCGCCATGAACTTGCATCGCTCACTCCCCATAGGGTTACGCGGCTGATTTTGTCCCGATGTTTCAAAAACAGCTTGAAAAAATCCACATACTGTTCTTCCCATATTGTCGCTACCGAGTCGGGCAAGCCGTCGGTATAGGGATTCATTTCCTGCTGGTATTCGTAACTCAGCGAAACCTCAGCGGTTACATCGGAACTCGGGAACGGGAGAACGATGATATCCATCTCCGTGATCATAACTGTCAGGCCGAGTTCAGAATAGGCCAGGATGCTTTTCTCGTATTCGCCGATATCGGGATAACCCAGACCCATGTGTCCCTGCATTCCGATACCGTCGATTGGAATATTCTTTTCCTGTAAAGATTTTACCATCCCGACCACTCCATTCCTTCTTCCTTCCAATCCCATCCCGTAGTCATTGTAGTACAATTCTGTATCGGGATCGGCTTCATGTGCGAATTGAAAAGCCAGCGGGATATACTCCTCGCCGATAATGGAGTAGAACTTGCTGTCGCGGTATGTCCCGTCTTCCAGGATCGCTTCGTTCACCACATCCCATCCGTGTATACGCCCTTTATAACGGCCGACCACCGTAGCGATATGATTTCTCATCCGTTCGATCAGCACTTCGCGCGACACATCATTCCCTTCCTCGTCGGTGAAAAACCAACCGGGAGCCTGTGAGTGCCATATCAGCGTATGCCCGACAATGTGCATTCCGTTCCTTTCCCCGAATTCCACAAATTTGTCGGCTTCCTCAAAAAAGAATTCTCCTTCTTTCGGTTGCAGGTACATACTTTTCATGCAGTTTTCGGCGGTGACAGAATTAAAATGGTGTTTCACGATCTTTACGGCCGCCGTATCCCGCCCGTATATCTGATCGACATTCACCGCCGCTCCGATCAGGAATTTATCCTGATAAGCTTCTTTCAGCGATACCACTTCTTTACTTGAAGAACCACATCCGGCCAAACCAATCCATAATAATAACAGGATCCATACTGTTGTTGTTTTTTCTTTTTCTGTTTTCATATGATTAAAAATTGAGACACAAGAGCCAAGAATCAAGACTTCTAGTAAACTAAAAATGAATAGTGAAAAACGAAAAATTCTATTGACTCTCGTGAGTGTTTCATACGTTTATATTTTAGTTTTTAGTTTTTAGTTTTTAGTTTTTCTACTAAATTTATTTATTCATTTCAACTGCCTTTCTTCAATCTCTCTGTTGATCTTATCGATCACTTCATCTTCCAGTTCGTATTTCGAAATAATAAACATGGCTAAAAGAAGCAGTATAGCGGGAATAACAGCCACGAGCCACAGAATTCCCTGTTGTACCAAAGGAGATTGTGCGATGGTATTTTTTTCATCGAATCCAACAAGCGCCAGTACAAATCCGGGTACAACGCCTCCCAACGCCATTCCGGCTTTAAAGAAGATTCCGGTCAAAGCGTTTACGATTCCCGATATTCTTTTTCCGGTAGTATATTCGCCATACGAAATTACTTCAGGTACCAACGCCCACATATACCCTGTAGCAACGATTACGCCCGTCGATTTCACGAATTGGGCGGCAAGTACCAGCCAAACCTGCGTTTTCAGTGCGGGAACGACTGAAATCACGTAAAGCAGTGCCATTCCGACAATAGCAATCGAAAGGAAGACATAAAACATTTGCTTTTTACCGATAGTACGTTTTATGGCAGGCACCATCGGTAAAAAAATAAAAGCAGGGATAGATCCTAATGCCGCAAAATAGGGCAACATGTCGGGAGCATTTACATTGTAGATCATATAATAAGACCCGGCAGAATTACCGATAGCCATCATGGCAAAAGCCGTAATAAAGAAAAATGCCAGAATCCGGAGAGGACGGTTACGCAAAAATTCCGTCCATAGATCGGACACTTTTACCTGCGCCGTATCTTTCTCGTCCATGACAACCCGCTCTTTGGTCTGGGTATAGCAGAAAATCAACAAAGCCAGGCCTGCAAGCGCATAAATGGTCATGGTAATGAACCATGCATTTCCGGATTCCGCCGAATTGATCTTTCCGTCGGGTGAAAGCGTTTTTACGATAATAGGAATACCATAAGCGACTGCCAAACCACCGAGGTTTGCCAAAAACATACGTACCGATGTCAGTTTGGTGATCTCATCGGTATCACGGGTGAGCGATGCGTTCAGCGCTCCATAGGGAACATTGACGAAGGTATAACACATCGATAAACCTATGTAGGTGATATAGGCATACAGCAGCGAACCGGAGAAACCGTTCCAAAAACAAAGAATGGCAAATCCGGTAAGCGGGATACCTCCCAATATCAGGTAGGATCGATATTTTCCCATTTTGGGGTTTCGCTTATCCACAAAAGCTCCTACAATAGGATCCCAGATGACGTCGACCAGCCGGACGATCAGAAACATCACCGCAGCAGTAGCGGCCGGCAATCCGAAGACGTTGGTGTAAAAGATCAGCAGGTACATTGATACCGTCTGATAAATAAGGTTTTGCGCCAGGTCGCCTGAGCCGAAGCCGATACGCTGCACCCGGGAAAGTTTATAAAATCCTTTCGATTCGCCCTGTTTAAGCATTTCTGATTCCATTCTTATTTGTTGTTTAGTCCTTGTTATTTCAATATTCCGTTCAATTCCTGTCCGGTATGCTTTCTTGTTTTGTTGATTTTACAGACCGGTAATCCGCCGGTCAGCTTACGGTTCCGGAAGTGTCGCTTCAAACGGCGATGCGGGTAGTCCCGGCCTGTTTTTCAGATTCGCATCCCCGGGATTGTTTCCCCATGCATACCTTACCCTTACAGGCTCCGGGATATGCTCATTCCACACAATGACCTTATTGCCTTCCACAACCGCTTCCGCCCATTCAAACTTCCCGTCCGCTCCCGCAACGGCAAATCCTTTCAGTTCTTTCACAGGCATCAAGTCGTTGGTTCCTTCTTCGAAGGATAGGATCAGTCTATTGCCTTTCACGGTCATCGAACGATATTCCGGCCCGTTGCCGATCACGTCCTGATCTCCGTAGGCGATCTGTTGTGCCTGCAACGAGAGCCGTTTTCCCACCTCTTTTTTGTTCAGGGGATGGACATCGTTCCACTCACCAATGTCAATCGTCACTACCAATCCCGTATTCGGTATCGTTTTCGATAATTCCGACTGTACATTCCTCAACTCCGCCCAATGGCTTTCTGCCGGACGGGGAGGGTCTTGCATGAAATTGGCCAGTTGAACCATCAGGAACGGCAGTTCCGGTTGTTTCCAGAGACTACGCCAGTCACCGATCAACGCTTCCATCAGATCGTAATACTCATTGTATCTCCCCGTATTCGATTCACCCTGATACCAGAGTACTCCTTTGATGTTCCAATGGGCTAAAGGCGCCACCATCGCATTATACAATCCCGTGGGTTTGTACTGGAAAAACGTTTCACCCGGTAGTGCCGGCATTCGCGTTCCCTGTCTGTATTTCCATGTTCCTTCCATACTTATTTCTTCGTGATCGAAAATAATTTTGTAGGGTTTGTCTTCTACAAATCCCGGATAACCGGAATAACTGATCAGGCGTACGGTAATCGTATTCTTTCCCTCTTTGAGAAGGTTGGCAGGGATCGGATATATACGCGGAGGATACTGATAGGAGGTGGTTCCTGCAAATACACCATTTACGAAAACCGAGTCTGCATCGATTATGCAACCCAACCGCAATACGGCGGACTCTCCTGCCAGACGAAGGGGTACATCAAATTCTTTGCGGAACCAGTGCGAACCGTTGACGGGATTCAGGCCGTCGCTTCCCCAGGTTTTGTCGAACAGATCGACCTTTTCCCAATCACTGTCGTCGTAATCGTACGAAAACCATTCCTGCGTTCCGTTCAGTCCCGCATCCCGTTGATAAAGGACGGTATTCCATACATTCCGGCGTTCGCGATCGAGATCCTTTACTTTCGACACATATTCATCCGACCGGCACATATCCCTGTCGTTCAGATATGCAGGGAAATGTTTTAATCCTTCTTCACTGATCCACGCTTCGGCTGGAGAACCGCCCACACTTGCATTGATCAGCCCTACGGGCACTTTTGCTTTTTCGAACAGATCCTTTGCAAAAAAATAGGCAACGGCCGAAAAGAAAGTGCATTCTCCGGCGTCAGCTCCTGCCATGAAGCAGGGTTTATATCCTGTTGCGGATGATGAAAATTGTATGCCAACGGCACTTTGATATGCCGGATCATCGGGTTAGCGTAACTTTCCACTTCCCCGCGGAACATATCCATCACCCTGCCGATGGGAAGTTCCATATTCGACTGCCCGGAACACAACCACACATCACCGATTAAAATATTGTTCAACACCATGTCGTTGATGGTCATTGCATAAGGACCTCCCGCGTTGGCCGAAGGTAATGTTATCGTCCAGTTTCCGTCGGTATCGGCAACCGCTGTATAATCCTTCTGCAAAAAACGGACATTCACCTCTTCCCCGGCATCGGCATATCCCCAAATCGTTATATCCCGGTCACGTTGAAGCACCATTCCGTCGGAAACCAGAACAGGCAGCGTTACCTTTGCTTCGCTGAATTGCGCGAGTAAAACCGCGGATAGAAATAAAAACAGCTTCGTTATTATCCTTTTCATTTTGTGTCACTTTCAGGAGGACCTAAATAGCTTTCTTTAAGGCCGCCGAAATTTATGATTATTTTCTGTAATACAATACCGGGGTCAAGAACCCTGAAACGGAGCGTTTGCTTTCCAGCCTGCGCTACCGTATGCTTGGTGACGGTTTCGTTGATGCTGTTTGCCTGCCAATGCTCCATCTGTTTGACGTCGTATTCATGATTGATATTGACCATTGTTTCCGCCCCGCCATTGAATGAAACGGCGTAGCGTAACCCTTTATTCTGATTGAAATTCAGGGTCGGCGACACAAGAATGTGTAATTCCAGTTCACCCGACGATTCCGTTTCCATATCGTATTCCAGGTAAACGGCATCACCGGCTTCCGGATAAACATTCTGCGGAAAAGTGGTTACGCCCGATTTTGTTTTTCCCAGATCGGGGATCAATTCCCAGTTTATGGCGCCTGTTCCCTGTGAACGGACAAAATTTTCCGCTTCAATGGATATGTATCCGTCTTTTTCAATAAAAACCTTCGACTCGTGTATATCCGTCTCTTTTACATACTCCACATCCGGCATGATGCTTTTTTCGGGTTGCTGCCAGGAAGTGTAACCGATGCGCACCTGATCCATCATGTGCGCCCATTTCCCTGCGGCTATCACGTTATTATAATGATGCGTCAGTATGGAGTCGCGCTCAAAACATTCCTTTACTTTATCCGCCCAGTAATTGGCGCGCTTATCCTGCCTGCCTGCATACTGTTTATTCTTCGCTACGGCAAAGTACATCTCGTACAGATTGGAACAGGCGTTGATCGGGAACAGTACCAGTTGATCGAAAGCATCTTTGTATTCACTTGGAATAAGATAATGCAACCGCATGGCGTCGATCACCAGATCGCGGTATTCGGTAACGACCCGTTCGAACTCGTTGTAATTCTCCAGACTGTATATCGTATCATTCAATAACTCGGGCGTTACGCGCCGGTTGTTTTTCGTATACACGTTGATCAACCGGGCCGCTTCTTCCGCATATTTTTCTCCGAATTGCTGCGTACACCAGTTTTCAGTATGTCGCAACAGATTGGATGCATTAAACCGGGTAGGTTCCCAAGCCATATCCAGAAAAAAACTGATGGGGTATTCCATCGGCTTCAGATCACCCACATTGACCACCCATATCCTGTCCACGCCGTGGCTGTAGGTTAGATTCATCTGTTCCCACAGACGTTGCACCTGCGTGACATTGATCCATTTATAGTTTCTGGGACCGCCCACATAATCGAAATGATAATACATGCCATATCCTCCCGCTCTTTCGGGAGCATCGGGATGGGGCAGTTTGCGTACATTTCCCCAGTTATCGTCGCAAAGCAGCAGTGTGATATCATCGGGGACTCTCATCCCTTTATCGTAGTAATCCTGCACTTCCTTGTAAAGCGCCCATACCTGGGGTGTCCGTTCCGCTTTCTCTCCGGTCACGTCCGATATGATTTTTCGCTGATCACCAATGATCTCTTCCAATAAAGCAATATTACTCTCTTCGCTCATCGGTTCATCTCCGTCGCCACGCATTCCTACCGTTACAATTGTCTCAAAATCTTTCATGCGCTCTATACCGCCTTTCCAGAAATCATGCAATACCGGTGCATTTGTCTGATAATTCCATGCACCGCTCCCCTGCCGGCGCCACTCATCATGAGCACGTCCCAGCGGTTCGTGATGCGACGTGCCGATCACGATGCCCATCTCGTCGGCGAGTCGACCATTGATCGGATCATCATCGTAGAAAGCATTTCCCCACATGGCCGGCCACAGGAAATTGCCTTTCAGGCGGAGGATCAGTTCAAAGACTTTTTCGTAGAATTTGTGATTAAACCCTCCGAACGTATGATATGCCCAGCCGCTTAAAGCCGGCGCCTCGTCGTTCAGGAAAATACCCCGGTATTTCACGGCGGGTTCGCCCTCTGTGTATGTTCCTCTCTTGATATAAATATTCTCCTGCCGTTCCACCGGCACGTCCGCCCAGTAGTACCACGGCGAAACACCGATCTGTTTCGACAGCTCATAAATACCGTATATCGTTCCCCGCCTGTCGCTTCCGGCAATGACCACGGCTTCCTGCACTCCGGGAAAAGGATCTTCTACGGTTTGAATGATGTATGTTTCCCATTTGCCGTTCAGGTTGTCGACGTTCAGTTTCCCGCTTTGAACGATCCGGCCGATTAATGCGGATTTGCCTGCGGTTCCTATAATAATGACACGATCGGGATGTCCCGTTGCAGGCAGATTGCCCGTTACACGGGCGAAATCGGCTTTCAAGTTATTGACAGCGCGTATCACGCCTTTATCGTCCGATTCATCTGCCCATACCGGAAACGGAACACCGTCCTGCACAATAGCGAAGCCATTATCCGGTTGTCGGAAACAGATAAATGGCTCCGTTTGTGCAAAAGAGTGCAGCGACAGGAAAAAACAAAGAAATGCGATATGTACCGGTCTTGTCATCGTAATGAACTTATTGCAATGATATTCCTTTAAGTATGTGTGATAACGTTTGCATTTTATTATTCGAGTTCGCCCGTGAAGTCCTCGCTTACATCACGACCCGCCAAACCATCGGCGAAGCCTTTATAAGCAACTTTTCTTGTATAATCTCCATTCCACAGACATGGTGCATCTTCTTCAAACCAACTGTCGGCATCGGTTACTCCCCAAAGGGTTATACCGTATCGTTGGGCCTCGGGAACGATGCTTGTATAAAGTTCCGCTATCTGACGATAAATTTCGGCTTGCTGTTCAAGTTGTTCAAGAGAAGGAGAAGCCGTATTTACCCTTACATCCAGCTCGGATACTTTGATACGTTTGCCTGTAGCTGCGAGCAGTTCGAACATTTCCCTTACCTTTTCGATGTCGGTATCAATCAGAGCATGCATCTGCGTACCGATACCGTCCACCTGTCCGCCGTTCGCTTCGATGTATTCCACATATTCTATCAAGCCTCGGCATTTATCGATGCTGTATTCGAGGTTATAATCGTTGATGAAAAGAACATCGTCTGTATTCCCCGCTTCCCGTGCCAACTTAAAAGCTGTTACGGCATAATCCTTTCCTAAATAATCCTGCCAGTAAAATTCGTCCGAAGCTTTTTCAGTGATATTTTTACCCGTCCGAAGTCCTCCTGTTTCATTCATCGGTTCGTTTACCACATCCCATGCCTTCACGCTGCCCTTATAGTGGCCGACCATCTGTGTAATCCAACTTTCAAGGGCATCGCCGATAATTTGGGCTTTTTCTTCCTCCGTTTTCTCGATGATAATGGGGCCGGCACGCAGTGATACTGAACGGGCTTCTATTGTTTTTTCCACTATTTTTATATCGTCGATGTAATAGGTAACATCCGGTAAATAGCCCATATCGAAACTCAGTTTAATGGTGGAAGCGTTTGTCAGATCTACTGAGATAAGTGTCCATACGCCCGCTGCGGTTGTAAAATACTCACTCGCGGAACCACTTCCCGTCCAATCCATCCACGGATATTCATCGTTGTTTACTCCTCCCGGAAAGGAAACACGCCCTCTTCCTTCTATATCGGATTTTACATAAAATGAGAACGTATACGTTTTAGCAGGATCCAATACTACATCCGGACTGATTAACTGAAGATCCCATGCCTTGGAAGAAGTCGAACTTGAAATGATTTCAGCGCCGTAGGAACCGCTGAATTTGGCTTCTCCGGTAACATTCATTCCGGCTCCCTGATTATTGGGATTCCAGTTTCCGAAATCGCCGCTTTCGAAACCGCCATTCTCCACATAATTCACTTCGGTAGGTTCGGCATCCTTGTCAATTACACTGATGGAGTTAATATCCACATAATAAACACCGGGTACTTTTCCAAGGTCGAATGCAATTTTAATGGCATTGGCCGTAGCCGTAAAAGGAACGTTTGCCCCTGCGGCGTTATCCCATACTTCGTTATAGGTAATTTGTGTCCACGAACCATCGGTATCGAACAAGGCTCCTCCGTTTACCCAAGGATAGTTGTTCACCATTCCGGCGAACGACATGCGTCCCTGTCCGGGAGCTTCCGATTTAATCCAGAAAGATATTTCGTAAGCATGTCCTTCTATGGCGGGTATTTCGGGACTCGTCAATTGTGTGTCCCATTCATTGCCGGCAGTTGTGGTTTCTAAACGCAGCGCAGGACCATTGTTCAGTCCGGCTCCTTCCACGACGGTTATTCCACCTGCATTATTCCGGCTCCAACCCGTGAATGAGCCGTCCAATAAGGCGCTTACATCCAATTGGCTTTCACCGGGCGACGGTATTACTTCCGGCGCTATCAGCGCATTCAAATAACTTGCATTCTGGTTCTGATGCCATACCAGCGTGTGCCCGAATATACCGAGCCCGGCAACTTCCAATTCCGCTATTAACTGATCTACACGGTTAAAATTTAATACTCCCTGCGCATTAACCATAGCACCGTGTTTCATATGATAGCCTACGGTAATCTCGTCGAAATTTTCATTGACAACCTCGCGGTAGGAAGCATCCTCCATATACAGCGGAAGGTCGATACCGACTCCCAGCGAAAATTGGGCATACGCATTCAACACTTCGTAGCGCGAGATTTTTTCCTGCAAATCCAGGGGCACTTCGGAAGGGTTGATTTCCCCGTAGGAAGGATCTCTGCCCCATTCCATTTTATCGTCGTAACAGGAAGTAAACATGAAAATAAGCCCGCAAAGAACAACGAACAGTGACCGGCAGAATTTTATATTATTTTTACTTGTTTTCATTATCATATCTGTTTAAATTTATTCTTCATCTTCGGGAAAATCGCTGTACGCCGGCGTGTTCAAGGGAACAACGCGTATGTTGTCAAAGTAAACATTTACGTTTGTATCTTCGGCCGGAACACCGTTATAAGGGCCGTTTTCCAGCCACGGGCCCGACTGTGCATACGTTACTCCGGCAACCGTATTCAATATGCTTTGAAAATCAACACCTTCAAAGTCTTCACTGTCGCTAAACGGCAACGTAATCGTAAACCAGCTACCCGGATTTACGAAAGGAACACGTTGCCCGCCGGATTCCCACGGAGCATAAAGCATACAATACCGGCTGCTGCCGTATCCGTCGGCAACCACGAAACGGATGTTGCCCGAATTCCATTCGCCCTCTACATAAATATCCATTTGAACAGCCACTTGATTACTCGCTGTGCTGCCCGGAATAACCGAATTATTCAGGATAGTCCCCCATACCGAATTATTTGTCCAGTAACGGGTAATGTCCACAGAAGCGTCGGAAGCCGCCATGGTTTTGGCATCTTTATTCAGGGAACGATAGATACCTTGTGATTTAGGCCCATTGCCCTCAGCCGGGATAACGTCGGCCAAATCATCGGATATTTCACCGTTGCTCCAACTGGCATTGTTTACATCATCAAAATTGTGCAACAATCCTTTCCTGAAATTAAAATAAGCAGGAGAATAGGCGCCGCCATTAGCTCCTATTACCAAAAGCGAACCACCATCGTTCGATATGCCGGCCGGAACGGTAACGGTGCAGAATCTCCCCTCTTCATCGTCGGAAACAATACCTTGGGTTACAACTACGCCGCCGGGGAAAGTTATGCTTGTAACATCCTGCAACCCCGTTCCGTAAATAGTGATTACATCGCCGGCCTGCGGCATGGTATGCGAAACGTTCGTAATCGCCGGAGACGAAGCTCTGATTTCGAATGAATACGTAAAAAATTGTTTGCACTTTTTTCCAAACGGATGGTATTGCGTACTTCTTCGGATGCGTCAGTAGTAGGCACATCCCTGGAAACATTTACCAGCATGGATTTATCGGATACATATACCGGGTTGAAATAGGAGTCGTACCCGTTGATATAAACTTTTTTTATACCGGTAAATCCTGATCCTTCCAAGCGTAAAGTCTGTCCGAGACGGGCGAATGTAACTTCCCTGTCAGGAACTGACGATTGGGCGTCTTCCAGATAAACTTTGCTGATTGTCATGGGTACCGTGCTTCCTTCATCCGCCCCGTCATCATCACAGGAATTCAGGGACAATGCAAAAACAGACAACCCTAGTATGATAAAGAATGCCCAAAGATTTCTATTAATTATATTTTTCATTGTATAACTCGTTTTAATTATTCAAATAAATCAGGTATTCTGTCTTCGGTAAACACGTAGGGAACAGGCGTTTCTCCCAATTTAGGATTTTGTATTAATTCCGATTCAGGATACGGCAAGCGAAAAATTGAGGCGTTCACCTGTCCTACTGGACGTGTCCCCGGATTCTCGGTATCGTCTATACTAAGGTTGTTCGGCGTACTGAACAAAAATGCAGGAATAACGCCACGGTTTTGATTGGCGATGTAATTAATAACTTCCTGTTGCTTATAATAAGCGCGGCTCAGCAAATCGTACCAATAGCGTCCTTCCAGACAAAACTCCACGCGTCGTTCGTGCCGGAGATCTTCCCATGTTATGCTTTCTTTGGAAGGTAATCCGGCGCGGGTTCGTACTTCGTTAAAATATTTTAAGGCCTCGGCATCCGTAGTGCTTGCGTTGTTTCCCAGTATCGCTTCGGCATAATTCAGATACACTTCCGCCAGACGTAGTATATAGGTGTTCAGGGCGGAATTCATGCGTCCGATAGCGGAATTATCTCTTGCAGAACCGGTTATACCTTTTTTTACGTTAAGCGTCGTGGAACTGTTACCCGAAACATTCCGTTCGTAGGTAAGTCCTCCGTTCGCTTTATTAATCTCGGGATAGTGGTCGCCATAACCCATCCATGTCGCTTTGCGGCGGACGATATCATTGCTTTCATATTCTTTTATCATGTCGTAAGGGCAACGTGTCCAGTCGCCCCAGGCGGCATCATCTCCGGTAACTTCGGAACTGTATGCAAAATAAGCCTGATGCGTGTTGATTACACCGTAACCGGTGCTGCTGTTCTGACCGGGCACCCACTGAAAGGCAAACATCGATTCGGAATTGTTGTTGTTTTCGATGGTGAACAAATCAGGATAGTTGGCTATTAGCCTGAAAGAGCTGAAATTAATAACCTTTTCGGCGGCTTTTTTAGCCATGTCAAGGTAACCGGCATCGCGTGTTCCTACGTTGGGGTTTCCACCGTAACCGGAAGCTACGAGACCCGAATAATCCAGATAGAAACGGGAAAGCATACCGAATGCGCTGTAACGGTTTACGCGTCCTGCCTGTCCGACCGTTTCGGGCAAATATTTAGCGGCAAATTCCATATCCCGGATAGCAAATTCATACGCGTCTTTCTGCGGATTGGAGTTGACAACCGGATTGGAAGTGAGAGGCGAGGGGTCTTCGGATATAACCACATTGCCCCATAACGATGCCAGGTACCAGTAAGCCAGTCCACGCATAAAACGCGCTTCGGCAATGTATTGATTTTTAATATCCTCATCAGCCGAACTTTCATTGATGCTTTTTATTACTTTATTGGATTGCTGAACAACCACATACAGTGAAGACCAGGCGCTAACGAGCGGACCGGTAAGACCGGTTACCGACAAATCGGCAAAAGGATATACGTAATCGGAATACGGGGCGTACAAATTGTATGACATGCCATCGCCCAAGCCGAAGTAGAACTTATCGTTAAAATCGAACCAAACCCTGTTATATAACGGAGCCGTCAACGAGGGAAGATTGTCGGCTGTCAGACTCCCCCCGGTAATCAGGTTGTTCGGCTGTATATCAAGAAAATCACTGCAGGAATTTATCATGATAGCCAAAGCAAGCATCAAAGGCAGAATTATTTTTTTGTTTTCATACGATTAAAATTAGAAAGAGACATTTACGCCTATTGTGTAAATACGTGGAGAAGGATAGCGTCCGTTATCCACACCGTTCAATTGATTACCGGCACTGTACGATATACCTACTTCGGGGTCGAAACCGTTGTATTTTGTGAAAGTATATACATTTTGCAGGTTCGTGTAAATTTTCAGATTGGAAATCCCTGCCCGGCTTACCCATTTTTGAGGAATGGTGTACCCAAGGGATATATTCTGAATACGAAGATAGGAACCGTCTTCAATAAAACGGTCGCTGAATGCGAAATTGTAATCGGAAGTAGCTGTCGATTGCGATAAACGCGGTGCACGCGGATCGCCGCCGACAATATGCACATTCCGGTAGTCGTTTGGTCCGTTCGGATCAATCAGTTCCGTTTTTGCATAATCTATTGCGTAAGTGAACAGATTAGATATATTCCGGCGCGGATTACTCATGTAACGGCGGGTGTAATTTACCACATCATTTCCATAAGAACCTGTAAGGAAAATTGTTAAATCAATATTCTTATAAACAAAGGTGTTTCCTATACCATAGGAGAATTTGGGTTCGGGGTTTCCGATAAAAGCACGATCTCTTTGATCGATTACTCCATCCCTGTTGATGTCTTTATAAATATAATCGCCAATCCACAACCCGTTTTGCTCATCGATTGGCAAACTGCTCATTACAGGAACAGGCTGGACATTGCCGTTTTCATCCTTGTAATAAAAATCGGTAGCTTTTTCAAAACGGCCTATGATCTGATAGCCATAAAACTGGCCTATAGGCTGTCCGACAACCGTACGGTTAATAATGGTAGAGCCGGTAGCGCCCCAACCCGAATCATCAATACCTCTTACGTCTTCGCCTGTTTGAGTGTTGATGGATAATACTTTGTTTCTATTCAATGAAAAAACGATATTACTGTTCCACTGAAAATCTCTTTTGTCTACATTCATCGTGTTCAAAGTAAGTTCTAACCCTTTATTTTCCAATTCACCCAAATTTACCCACGGGCTGCTGCTGGCTCCTTGTCCTGAAGTCCCGACAAAGGCAGGAAGCGAAGCCTGAAGCAAAAGATTGTTGGTCTTTTTATAATACACATCGGCGGAAAAGTCAATCCTGTTTTTGAATAGTGATATATCCACACCGATATTGCTCGAACTTGTCGATTCCCATGTTAAGTCTTCATTCGGCGTGTTGGCGGCAATCAAACCGGTTCCCCAATTGGTGGTAGAAGTAGCATAAGTAGCCAGCCACGCATAATTATCCGGAATGTTTTGATTGCCTACCAAACCCCATCCCAAACGTAACTTCAGATTGTTTATAGCCGGATTGTTTTTCAGAAAATCTTCCTCTGACACCCGCCACGCCAGGGCAGCGGAAGGAAACAATCCCCATCGGTTTTCGACAGCGAATTTGGAAGAGCCGTCCCTGCGTAAAGTTGTTGTAAGCAGGTATTTATCATCGAATGAGTAAAAGACGCGTCCAAAATAGGAAAGGATAGCGCTTGCCCCTGTATAGCCATTGTTAGCGGCAGTAGTGGCGTCACCCAGAATAAGATCGGTAGCCCCGTTGGTCGGATAACCGTTGCGGCTGCCGGCAAGATATTCCCATGCAGATTTTTGCATTTCGTGTCCCAACATCGCCGTCAGCTTGTGCACGCCGAAAGTCCTGTCGTACGTGAGGATATTCCGCCAACTCCAGAATTTATTGTATTGTTTGGAGAAATCGCCTTGGTTAACCTCATTGAACTGTGTTTCCGACAGGCGATACGTCGGCTGGAAGCGATAGGTATTAAAGAAATTATAATCGAATGACAATTCCGTGCGGAACGACAATCCTTTCACCAAGTCTGCCGGAGCTAATTCCGCATAAGTATTGGCGCGGATACCGGCTATCTCATTCCGGTTATCAATCAGTGTAGCCATAGCCATGGGATTGGTAGGCATGTATTGTTCGTTCGATGCAGCAAACGAACCGTCGGGATTACGAACCGGTACATCGGGCGGAGTCCGGATAGCGACATTAACCAATGACTGATCGGAAGCTGTCAGTTTCTGACGTGTGTTGGAAAACGCAAAATTAACACCTGTTTTCAGATAACTTTTCACCTGCGAATCGAAACTTCCGGTAAGATTCAACCTTGTGAAGCCCGAACCGGCGGCAATACCGTCCTGATCGGAATACCCGGCGCTTAAATTATAGGTGTTTTTATCGGATCCTCCCGAAACGGAGACATTATGATTATGCATCAGGGCCGTATTGAACAATTCGTCCTGCCAATCGGTGCCTTCACCCAATAAGTCGGGGCGGACAAAATTATTGTTGTAATTAATCAGACCCAGACCGGCCAACGTATTCCTGTGTGTCGCATATTGCTGCAAATTGAGTACATCCAATTTGGTAGGTATTTGTTGCCAGCCCACATAACCATTGTAGTTGACGGTGGCTTCGCCTTTTTGCCCGCGCCTGGTAGTGATGATAATTACTCCGTTGGAGGCGCGCGCACCATAAATAGCAGTGGCGGAAGCATCTTTCAGGATGTCCATCGAAACAATATCCGCCGGATTGATGGATGCCAAAGCATTGGTGTTGGTGTTATTGTCGCTTGTCGCTCCGCCTTCGATAATTACACCGTCGATGACATAAATCGGTTCGGTGGAAGCGCTCAGGGAGTTAATCCCACGAATGCGGACAGAGGTGCTCGCACCCGGCATACCCGAGTTTTGTTGTACCTGTACTCCAGCCGCCCGCCCTTGCAAGACCTGGTCGATAGAGGTGGAAACGGATCGGGCAACAGCCTCTGAACTGACAGAAGTAACGGCACCCGTCAGGTCGCTACGCCTCATTTGGCCGTAACCGATTACTACCAGTTCCTCTAATAATTCGGTATCTTCCTGCATCTCGACCCGGATAGATGTTCTCCCATTTAAAGCAATGACCTGAGAATGCATACCCACATAAGACACTTCCAGGGTAGCATTGGAAGGCACATTCGGTAACGTGAAATTGCCGTCCGGGTCCGTAACCGTACCGATTGACGTGCCTTGTACCTGAACAGTGACACCGATCAGGAGCTCTCCTCTTGTGTCGGTAATGGTCCCTCTTACCGTAAGGTTTTGAGCAAACACATGTAAGGAAAATGCGCACACTAACATGAACAAAATTCCTTTTGATAGATTTACAATTCGCTTTTTCATCTCATTCTTTTCATTTGTTTAGATTAATAAAAGATTGTATCGGCATTGTTTGTCAAAAAGGAAACACAAAGGGTACTGCTCTGTTATCTTTCGCTTTGTGTTTCCTCCGTTCGTTATACCGAATCAATATCCCGGATTCTGATAGGCTTTCTTTTCCGCATCACTCACTGTCATGCCGTCGATTTGTGATTGAGGTATCGGACGCAGATAGTGATATTATCTAATTATTATTCGGATTATCACTCAGCGTATTGCCCCATTTATCAGATTATTTACTGCTTTTTCTATTCCAAGTTAATAATGATATTCTTAGAACCCCCTTCATAAGCCGATAATTTATATATCGCAATATTACACCCAGAAATTCTGAACCAGATCCGCAATATGTAATTTCAACTATCTTTGACTGTAGTTCGTGAATCGATCGAATTAGGCTTTTGGAATTCTTTCATTATGGATATATCAATATAGCATTTCTTACAATATAATTATTGGGATAATTTGGTATATCCTTATTATCTTCCATCTCAACAACATCAGCTTTATAATTTCTTGTGGAAATAATCGAATGCCTTTTCCCATGATAATTAAATTCAAGTTCGACTGTAACACTTATACCACAATTTAAGTTTATCATTTGTGGAGTACCCCAATCATACCAATTCCATCCTTTCCCCATTTGGCCACCTGCCCCGACTCGTTGCATTGGTGGATTGTATTTCCTTTTAAATAGTTTATTATTTTGATCCCAAATTATTTTTTCAATATCAGAGTCTTTTGTACATTGATTTATTTTATCATTATAATAATATACGCCGTTAATTTCATTATAGAAAAAAAGCTGTGGGGATACGCGCATGGAAGTTACATATTGTGATATCGCTGGATTCAAAACGATTGGAATAGATGATTCGTATTCAATCAAAGGTAATAATACAGAACCATTACTAACTGTTGTCGGGAAATTTTTTAATGGATTACCATTCTCATCTTGAAAAGTGGTATATCGCTCATATGAAACCTTGGGTAATCTTTGCAAATCCCATAGACCCAAATTACCTCCATAAGAATCATTTAAACTTCTATTTCCTAAAAGTGTCAATGGAGCAATTTGTCCAACCAATGATGTGGATGAGGTTCCACTTAATGTAATAGTACCATAGGATTTCAAATTGACATATTGTGTAATAGAATCTGTTTTCCAACCTAAAATTGAACCAGAAAGATAATTTAATCCGTTTTTTATTGCGGAACTATAATCTCCTCCTGAAACCTTTATAATAGCATCTTTTATCTTTTGATTAAGTCCTAAGGATTCAGCCATATTGTCAATAAGTTTTTTTGCTCTTCCCCCGGCAAGATTAGCAACTGCTTTTGGTGTTGATATACTAGGTTCTTTCTCATTTGCCTGCATAATTGTACCTGTAATTGTAGATTCAGTTTTTCCGTTAAAAGAAAAATTGCTAATAGTATTGCTATAAGCTGAGATTCTAAAATTTTCAATTCTGCTTTCAGTATATGGAATTATAAATTCAAAACAATTCCATGATTCACCCACCAATCCGTCAATGGGGTTTGTTGATGCATTCGTTAATTGAGTATAAGTATCCGTTCTAAGAGATTTAGGTGAAGAAAAAAAATCTCCATTCTCAAAAATCGTATTTGAGGAAGGGCTTTGTTCGATATACCATAAAAAACCATTCATCGGATTTGGTTGGCCTTCTTTAAAATAGAACACTTTAAGTAGACCTCTAAGCTCATTATAAAATATCATATAATTTTGTCCAACATCTAATCCGACTTCTTTAAAAGTATGGACTAAAAGTTTCCATCCATCTTCTTTTTTTATATCAGTACTCATTTCAAAAGGAATTGTTGAAAGAGAGCCACTCCTCCAAGGTAATGTAACTCTATTTCCACTGTTTAAAGTTAATTCATTTAAATCTTCCCAGTTATCAATTAGAAGAGGATTAGAAACTGAAGGATTGTCAGTATCAACAATAGCACGTGTAGCTATCTTTTGATTTACTGCCGTAATATCAGTATTATTCTGGATATTTTCACCAGTACATCCGTAAAGAATTGTCAAGAATAAAACAAATAATATTTTAGTTTTCATAAAAATCAATATTTTGTAATAATTAGATAAACATTTTTTTTAATAGAGAATGTATCTATCATTTCATCATATAAACTTATTTTTCCACATTAAAAAACAAAAATTCACTGTAGCTGCCATTTTATGGGAGGGGAGAGGGAATTCTTTCTTCATAGAGAATTCCTCCGCCGCTCCCTTGAATAATTCTACTAATGGGCATACCATGTGGGTTAATAAATCTTCATTTTATCAATATCCCGGATTCTGATAGGCTTTCTTTTCCACATCACTCACTGTCATGCCGTCGATTTGTGATTGAGGTATCGGACGCAGATAGTGATACGATTCAATGGTGCGATTATATACCACAGGTGTATGATCGCCCGAATTGCTTCCGCAAATGGTATAGGAAGCGGCAACTTCTGCCCATTTTTGCGTGCGTATCAAATCGTACCAGCGATAGCCTTCTCCGAAATATTCACGACTCCGTTCTTCCAAGATATAATCAATATCAATGGTAGCCGGCGTTGCGGCGATCATTGCAGCGCTGTCGTCCACAATTTTTTCATAATTTCTGTTGTTTTTCCACCGCTATTTTCCTGCACACACGAAGAACTTCTTAATTATCCAAGGCATCTATCAGAAAAGAAACGGGTTTTACATCCTTTGCCAGCGGGAATCCATTATTATTTTGCTGAAAATCAATTATCATTCTCGGTTGAGAAAGAACAAATCCAGTAACGAATATGGAAAACCCAACGGATTTTTTCATTTCAACATTTTTCAAAATCGAGAGATTGGCTTAAAACAACCCCTCCCCTTTCTTATATAATGAAAAGGGAGAGGTTCCGAAACACACTAATGACCACTCAACGCGTTATAAACCGCATTATATGTTTGCTTTCTTTTAAAATTATCATCCCATAACAGGGGGAAATATTTTCTTTCGTTCGTGTTCAACCAACTTGAGGCATCGTCAATTCCCCAAACGGTAATACCGTATTGCTGTTCTTTCGGAACGACTTCCAGATAAGTCTTTATGATGTATTCATACATGGCTGCCTGGAATTCGGCATTTATTGGGCTCAATTCCGTACCTCCGGACGGCGTGGCTCTTACATCCAGTTCGGTAATTTTAACGAGAAGTCCGGTTGCGGCCAGTTTCTCGAACATTTCACGGATCGGTCCGTATGATTTCGGGTCGGCAATATGCATTTGCGTACCGATACCGTCTATCTTCGCTCCTTTGGCTTTCAGTTCGTCCACGTATTTCAACAACGAATCGAGCTTAGCAGGATTCGATTCCAGATTGTAATCATTGATGAATAATAAAGCATCGGGATCGGCAGCTTCGGCATACTGGAAGGCATTGAATGCATAATCGCGTCCCAATATGTCACTCCAGAAGAAAATATCACTACCCGATGCATCGCTGTTCCTGCTGGTACGCAATCCGCTGTTACCATCAGCCATAGGTTCGTTTACCACATCCCATGCAGGCACGTCGTCTTTATACTTGTCTACAATGGCTTCAATCCATGTTTTCATTTCATTTCTGATCTTCGCCTTATCTTCTTCCGACGGCCCATCGCCGGAATCATCGGGAATATATACTTTTACCGAAACATCATCTATATGGAACGTTGCTTTCTCCGCCGAATTTAAATCAAAACAGAAAGCGTCTTCGGTCCCTTTTGCCGTGAATACCAGCGTAACTTTTGACCATTCGGTAGTAGCGGGGAAGGTTTGGTATTGCGCGTCGCCACCGCTGTTTTCACGCGTCTCAAACTGTACCGTGGTGGCTACGGATGCTTTTATCCAGAATTCGACCACATAATCAATGTTTGCCTGCATTTTATCCGACAGATCGCCCCGGATTTGTACACGCCAATAATCATCAGCTGTGATGGCTGCACAGGTTCCGACTTGCAATCCTCCGGTGCCGTCTCGACCTCCGTTTCCAACCCGTTCGTGGATTACACCACAGCCACCGCCCGGATTCGGATTCAATTGCGCCCATCCAGTCAGGTATTCATCGAAGGTCGGGTTAATCACTAAATTAGGAGGTCCATCAAATACCTGCCTTACGGAAACATCGTCAATCCAATATACGGTATGATTTTCGTTATTTAAATCAAAAGCGATCGCGTCTTCGCTTCCTCTCGTGGTAAATTCCAATGTGACCTTCGACCATTCAGTAGTGGCGGGAAAAGTTTGGTATTGTGCATCGCCACCGCTGGCCTCTCGGGTTTCCAACTGCACCGTACCTGCTACAGCAGTTTTAATGTAAAACTCGATGCGGAATGTGCCACCTGCCACCATTTTGTCTTTCAGCATGGCACGTACCTGTACACGCCAATAGTCATGGAGCGTAATCGCTTCACAGGTTCCGTCAACGTAGAGTCCTTTGGTTCCGTTCCTGCCCTCGTTTACCAGTTCAATACGCGGGCCACATCCTCCTCCGGGATTGGGATTCAGCTGTTCCCATCCGGTCAAGTCCTCATCAAGTGTCGGATTGACAACAAGATTAGCCCCCAGAAATTCGGTAACAGGCGGCGCTACTACACTGTTGAGCCAGGTTGCATTCTGATTCTGGTGCCATACCAGAGTATGGCCGTAAATACCAAGACCGTTTTGTTTGGCAAAGGCGACCATTGCGTCTGTAGTCGCCCAGTTAAACGAACCGTCGTTCTGCACAATGGCGCCATGCTTCATGTGGTATCCGAACGCAACATTATCAAATTCCGATTTCATAATCGAGACTCTCTCCGTATTCGACATATCTTCCTGCGAAAAAGTGGTCCCGATCTTTAATCCCAAAGTCTGGGCAAGCGCCTTCAGTGTACCTGATGACGGCGCTTCAGCAACGCTGTATTTACCCGGAGCCGTTACGTCTTGGTCGTCACATGACGTCAGGACAGATAAGCTCAACAGGATGGCAGATGCATATTTTATATATTTCTTCATTATTATTTACATTTTATGGTTTCATCAAATCAGTAAATATTAATATCCCGGATTTTGATAGGTGGCTTTATTATCACCTGTCATAGAATCCATTTGTCCCTGTGGAATCGGACGCAAGTGATGGTAGCGTTTAACATTACTTGCGGCTGCCCCTGAATAATTAGCGTCATCAGCTGTACCGAAAGCATTGTAACCTGCCCGTAAACGGGGTATCAGCTTATTGGTGCGAACCAGGTCGAACCAGCGAAGTTGTTCACAGCACAACTCCCGTGAACGTTCGTCAAGGATAAAATCGAGGGTAAGGCTTCCGGCAGAGACCTGCATATTGGCTATCGCCGTGGCTTCGTTTACTAATCCGGCGATGTGGGTATTCAGTATGTTACCTCTGGCAGCCCTGGTCCTGAGTTCGTTGATGTAAGAGGCGGCAGTTGTATTATCACCCGTTTTAAAGGCAGCCTCAGCAGCGATCAGAATAGTCTCGGATAACTTGGATACAATAAACGGACGGTGTGAAGAGTCATTCGTATCACCGTTGGGATCGGCAAATTTCAAGCTGGAAGGAAACATATTGCGGGTATAGTCGCCGCTATAGCGAATCAGTTGTTTGGCTGCAGCAGAGCCTTCGGCCTGCATCTTGTCGATCACCTGTTTTACCTCCGGAGCGGCGTTGGCATAAGAAGCTACCCCCGGCATGAAGATAACCGGTTTGCCAAAATCAGCATGGTTTACACCGTCGGTAACCTTGTTACACAACCAAAGGCTTTGGAATGATTTATAGTAACGGCTGTCATTCACCTTATCTGCGAAAACGGTTTCGATCAAATACTTGGTAGGAACGAAGCGTCGCCATCCACGACCATATTCACGGGTACGATTCAGCAATGCACCGTCACCGTCAGGCCCTTCATAATAAGCGCAGAACATAAAGTTGGCGCGGTTCTCTTTTAATCCGTCTTCAGGACCTCCACTGGCACCCGCTCCCGATTCGTCAAAGGTATAATCAGAAGTATGCTCCACAGTAAATAAAGATTCACTGCTATGTTCGTTGCCGGCTCTGTTTACATCGGCAAAGTCGGCAAGAAGACCGACACCGTATGACGTACGATTGTCGAGCAACTGTTTGGCTGTGGTCAGGGCCAATTGATAATATTCCTGCGCCCTGGCACTGTTTACACCTTCAAGAGAAGCAGTAGAATTATAATCCTGGTTGATCTCGTTCGTATAATCGTAGTCATAGTAACAGGCTATCGCCAGATACGTCTTTGCCAGATAGTGTATGGCGGCGGCCTTTCCTACACGACCGGGTATATTGCTCGTTTGAGGCAATCCTTCAATGGCATCTTTCAAATCCTGTACAATGGCATCGAATACTTCAATGGTGGTATTACGTACCGAAGTGGTAGTCGGTGTAGTGGTAAACTTTAAAGGACCGCTTCCCAGATCAAGAGGAACACCTCCAAACATAGTTACAAGCCCGTAATAGTATTGTGCGCGCAAGAATTTGGCTTCGGCTACCAACGCCTGGTTTTCACCGGTTGCATAGTCTACTATACCGCTGCAGGTATTGATAAACGTGAAATTGCGATTCCATGGTGTCTGAAAATGCCCTGCACCGAGAATATCCACACCATAGTTGTTGATCTGCTCTTCATTACCGTCGCCCCCTTTGGTGGCTTCGTCCGTCCCTACACATGTGATGGACATTCCACCCTGAGTTCCATATTGAAATCTTAATCCCGAATAGGCTGCTGTAAGTCCCGCTACGATCCCTTGTTCCGTAGTGAAAAAGTCGGGAGTCAAACTTGATCTCGGTTGTTCTTCAAGGAAGTCCGAACAAGAGTTCGTCACCAACGCAAAAACAAGTCCGAGACTGAATATTTTTAATTTTTTCATATGATTAAAATTATTTATTTTCAAATATCATATGGAACTCGCTTTAATCATGCACTTGGGTGCAAATAGTTTACATGCTCGTTTCATACGATTAATTTGTTAAGTGTTTTTAAATTAGAATGTCACATTTAATCCAAAGATGAAACTGCGTGTAGGAGGCGTATTGAGACCTGCTACAATCTGGCGGGCCTGTATTCCGCCTGTACCGCCTGTGTATCCGCTACCTCCATAGTTGGTGCCTTCGGGGTCAACACCCCCTCCACGATTCATATAGTCAGAGAAAAACACAAATGGGTTGTGCACTGTAGAATAGAGACGCAACGCACTGATACCCAGCCTCTGGATCGCAGATACTTCAAAACTATAGCCTAAGCTGATAGAGCGTACCTTCAAAAATCCGGCATCATAAAATCCCAGTGTGGATCCGTAATTACCGGCAGGCTGGTCGTTGCTTCCCTCGGGCATCGGGTATTCATTGGTAGGATTCCAGGGTGTCCAGTAG
>AGTN01565994.1_pt1 | contig 47685 bp, 41 predicted proteins | sample 314218 | NCBI WGS metagenome assembly AGTN01 (sample SAMN02954264, study PRJNA73603) | bioreactor metagenome | biome: terrestrial; feature: non-aerated bioreactor; material: poplar woody material; isolation source: poplar biomass | place: USA | collected 2006-12 | reverse complement strand
GAAATACAAGGGGGTAAAAGAAGAGTCGACACTGGATAATTGGTTGGGTTCTCTGCGGGAATCGCTTGATGACAAAGATACCAACCTGAATGAGAAGCTGACCGATTTCAAACTCGATCTGTACGACGAAGAGATTTTCGTTTTCACACCCAAAGGAGACCTCTTTAAATTGCCTAAAGGCGCCACCGTGCTCGATTTTGCTTTCGCCATCCATTCTAAACTGGGAGCTACCTGTATGTCGGGGAGGGTAAACGGTAAAAACGTACCTATCAAATATGCCCTGAAAAGCGGGGATCAGGTAGAGATCAATACATCATCGCATCAGACCCCGAAGCAGGATTGGCTGAGTTTTGTGGTAACCTCGAAAGCACGTACAAAAATCCGCCAGTTGTTGAAAGAGGAAGCAGGGAAGCAGGTGGATATCGCCAAAGAAACCCTGTGGCGTCGGATGAAAAATCGCAAGATTGAAGTGGACGACGCTTACCTGATGCAGCTGATTAAAAAACTCAAATACAAAACGGTTACCGATTTTTATGTAGACATCGCTTCCGAAAAAATGGATGTGAACTGGGTGATTGACCGCTACCTGGAGTTAGAAAACAAAGAAAGTGAGAGCCGGGACCCCCATCTTCCCGTGAGTGCGGAGAATTTTACGCTAAAGACGCACACACCGGAATTTAAAAGTTCCGATGAGCTGGTTATCGACCAGAATCTGACAGGGATAGATTATCGATTGGCGAAATGTTGCAACCCGATTTTCGGAGATGATATTTTTGGGTTTGTCTCTTCACAAGGGATTAAAATTCATCGCGTCAACTGTCCGAATGCGCACGACCTTTTTTCCCGGTTCGGCTACCGTGTGTTAAAAGCCCGTTGGTCGGGCACTACAGGCTCTTCCAGCTATACCATCGTATTAAGGGTAATAGGGAGCGACCAAATCAATATTGTTGCCAACCTCATGTCCATTATATCAAAAGAAGAGGGGGTACAAATGCGTTCCATATCTATTGACTCCAACGACGGCCTGTTTCAGGGAAACATTTCGGTAATGCTCGCCAACACCTCCATGTTGGAGCAGCTCATCAAAAAACTTAAAGCGGTTAAAGGGGTAAAATCGGTTACGAGGTTGAGTTAAAAATCCCATGTGACGGGTCTGAATACGGTTTAACCTTCCGAACGGAGAATATTTTCATATAGAGAAACAGGGTGGCATCAATCGTTGCCGGGAGAAGCACTCATCGAGGAGAGCAACTGCTGTACATACTCTCTCTGAAAATCTTCGGGACGAAGAATCTCATTGTCATATTTAATAAGATCGATGTCAATAACCACTTTTCCCAGATATTTATCTTTCGGGGTGCGCCCTACGGCTCGTTCCGTCTGTTTGATCTTTTCGATTACTTCTTCCGGTAACAATTCGGTTTCAACTACGGCCAGAACATTTCGAAAAAGATACGAATACTTCTCTTCTTCGGGTTCCGTTAGAATCGGCAGACTGAATACGATGTCCGGAAAAAGACGGGTAAGCATTCGCTTCGCTTTGTCGATATTGGTTTTTGCGAATGTGTTGGATCCTATGCTTAGTAAAATTGTGCTCATATTGATATATTTGAAATACAAATATAGACATTTTTACTGAAAATGCCCGCAGAATTGTAGAATCTATTATCTTTGTTGTATTAATCCTGTTAAAAATGAAAAATTTACCGATTGCTTTTTTCTGTTTTTTTACTCCTTTCTTTCGATCTTCAGGCGCAGGATTCAAAGCCGATGGTTTATCGGATTAATATAAAAGAGAATATCGGCAGCAATACATGGATATATCTGCAGAACGGCCTTTATGAAGCAACCGAGAAAAAGGCTGATGCTGTATTGTTGCATATGAATACATACGGCGGCAGCGTACTCGAAGCGGATTCTATGCGTACTGCCATTTTAAATACGTCGCTTCCCGTGTATGTGTTTATCGATAACAACGCAGCCTCGGCGGGAGCACTTATTTCCATCGCGTGCGACAGTATTTTCATGCGTAACAGCGCCTCCATGGGCGCAGCAACGGTGGTGGACGGTGGAAGCGGGGAACGGTCGCCCGACAAATACCAATCGTATATGAGAGGCATCATGCGGGCCACGGCAGAGAGTCATGGCAAAGAAGTAACGATTCAAGGCGGAGATACCATTACAAAATGGAGGCGCGACCCGAAAATCGCGGAGGCTATGGTGGATGAAAGAATTGTTATACCCGGCTTTGCCGATTCCACACAGATACTCACCCTGACGGCCAGCCAGGCCGTGGAGCTGGGTTATTGCGACGGGATTGCGGAAAGTGTGCATGAAGTGATTGTGTCGCATCTGGAATTCAATGACTACATTCTGGAGACGTACAACCCCTCTTTTTACGATAAGATAAGGGGATTTCTCACCAATGGAGTGGTGCAGGCATTTCTGATAATGTTTATTATCGGCGGTATCTACTTTGAATTGCACTCGCCGGGAGTTGGTTTCCCTTCCGCTGTGGCCATTACAGCGGCAATTTTATATTTTACCCCGTTGTATCTTACCGGATATGCGCAGAATTGGGAGGTGTTGCTGTTTGTGCTGGGGCTCATATTCATCGTCTTTGAGATATTTGTCGTTCCGGGCTTCGGAGTAACGGGGATTTTAGGGATTCTTTTTGTGCTTTCGTCATTGGTGTTTGCTCTCGTAGGAAATATCCGGTTTAATTTCGAAGGGTTGCCGGCGTTGGAGCTTTTCAGGGCTGTGATGATTGTTTTAGGTGGAATGGGGATGAGCATTGCCCTCATCATTTATTTTTCGAGCCGGATTGGGAAAGCCGGGATTCTGAAGAATGTGGCGCTGCATGCTGATCAGGAAGGATATGTTTCCGTTTCGATGGAGCCTGTATCCCTGGTGGGTAAAACCGGCGTGGCAGCCACTGTCCTGCGCCCGTCGGGACGGGTGAAAGTGGAAGGAGACTATTACGATGCCATTTCGTTGAAAGGGTTTATTGAGAAAGGAGAGGACGTGATTGTGAAACGTTATGAAAACTTTCAGTTATACGTAACTAAAAAATAAAAATGAAAGCAGAATAATATACGTTGTTTTATCAATTGTACGCGGCAATCTCTTTGTTTGAGTATGCTGCTTTCTTAGAAAAGTAGAAAACGATAAAAGGTACGATGAGCAAAATAATTGCCCAAAACAGGTTACTGGCAATAGACCCTTTTTTCATATTATTCACATAAATATGACCTAAGGGCCCTTCAACAATCAAAACCATCCCAATGACTAAGTTTGTATTGTTGGTTGTGCCCCTAAAAAAGGGGATTACCAAAAAGGCAACACCTATGAGCATCACTACGGCGCCGATATATTTTGCAAATTCTTTCATGTCTGTATAATAAGTATGCTTGTGATTTTGTAACACAAATAAACGCAAAATTCAATAAACGAGGAAATTATTTGATATAAAAATTTTTCTCAAAACAAAAAAGTATTTCAGGGTAAAATACTCCTCCCTTTTATCGGGGCAATGTATAAAAACAGTTATTTTTGCACATTGGCTTATGTGAAAAATATGAAAGTCGCGAAAAATATACTTCTTTTTTTATATCAATGGATCATTTTTATGCCGCTATTTATCCTGCTTACCTTGATTACGGCAGTGATTGTGATGATTATGGCTCCCGTTTTCGGGAGCAAATTCTGGGGCTATTTCCCTCCCAAATGGTGGTCGAAAATCACCTGCTGGCTGGCACTGTGCAGGGTGAAAACTAAAGGGCGTGAAAATCTCAATCCGCATCAGTCTTATATTTTTATTGCCAATCATCAGGGTGCGTTTGATATCTTTTTGGTTTACGGCTTTTTACATCAAAATATTAAATGGATACAGAAGCAGAGCTTGCGAAAGATTCCTTTTGTGGGGTTTGCATCGGAAAAGGCAGGCCATGTTTTTGTGGACAACTCCCATCCTGCTGCACGCGCCGTCACTATAGAAAAAGCGAAAAACCAGATCGTGGATGAGGTATCTATGATGATGTTTCCTGAGGGATCGCGCACGTTGACCGGGAAAATGGGACGTTTTAAACGGGGCGCCTATCACATAGCGCATGATATGAAACTGCCCATCGTCCCTTTAACCATCAATGGCCCCTACGATGTGATGAAAAGAAACACCCTCGTTCTCAAGCCGGGTAAAATGGAACTTATCATCCACGAACCGATACCCACCGATTCTCTTGAAGAAACGGAAATACCTGAATTAATCCATCGCACCAAAGAAATCATCCGTTCCGCGTTGTGGGAGAAATATACATAACCGATGAGAAAGGAGAACTGACGAGAAGGGCAAAACAACTAAAGGAAGGCAGCATTACCAGAAGAAGATAAATATACCAGGGCGAAGTATTTGAGGGACAGTACGAACCTATATAAAAAAGGAATGGTTGTCTCACGACAACCAATCTTCATTGTTAACCTTAAATCTAATACCATGAAAAACACGAAGCAAATGTACAGCCTGCTTTGCATCTTTCCAAATAATTTGAGGGGAAATATCTTATTTTTAAATTTATTTAGTATTTAATGCAGCGGGACCGGACTTTGAAGGCTAGTTGTTTGCGTTTATTTGCAAATTTTGATGGATTGTTTCCCTTTCAATCGTAAATTTTGTTGGCAAAGAAATTAAACAATCCCCAATTGTATCTGTACCAACGCCTTGTAGCGCGTTGCTTGCCTCCGAATTGGAGGAGAAATCGCGCCCTGCCGGCATTTTTATTCAAGAAACCGACATCCATAAAATCAAAATAGTGAAATCCATTCTCTTCTGACATCTCCATCGCAGCATAGATAGAGTAAATGGTGGGATAGAGCGTTTTATGTCTTTTTGTTTTTCCCCAGTAATAGAGGCAATAGACCGTCGTATTCCTCTCCAAACCCAAAATAACCCCTCCAATAATCTTACCCTGATAGCGCGTGAGCATTATTTTCCCCTTCCCTTTTTTAATGTAGTGGTGAAAAAAGTTCTCAAAATATTTGTAAGAAGGAAAACGACGCGATATTCTTTTGTTATTGGTATCCTGAATCAGTTTGTATATTTCCGGCAGATTCTCCTCCGATATAAATTCTTCTATCGTAACACCTTTTTTTAACGCCCTGTTTACCTGATTTTTTCTTGATGCCGACAGCTGATCCCATATTTTTCGTTTCCGTTGCAGCGAGTTCCGTATATTTATCCATTTCACGGAGTAGAACTTGTTTTCACGAAACCCCTTGTATCCGAAAATAGCATTGCCCAGGTTTTCATACCGGATCAAGAAAACGTTATTCCGCATCTCCTTTACCAAACGGGTGATGAGCTGATGGAATACTTCTATCTGAGAAAGGTTCTTTTCGAAAAAAGCGGGTTGTTGGGAAACGAAACAGCGCTTGAAAATCGATCCCCTGAAAAAACGGTTTATTCGCACGATAAGGGCAAACATCGCAGCTACCGGCTTCTCGTTCTCAAATGCAATGAGCATAAACGGGGTATAGGTAGGGGAATCCTTATACCAATCGAACGAGGAAGAGTAGTGAAAAAAATTAACATCCTCCAACGGTGGAAGGTCGTCCTTGCGATAGTATGCTTTTACAGTATATTCCATTTCATTTGAAAGGCGGCAATCCATTTTAAAACAAAAATACTAAAAAAATTGAATATACAATAAATTTTAAAAGGTTCCCTTTCTTTTGATACGGGCTTATGAGGCATAAATCGTTTTTGTCAGGCTAATATGCGGCAATATCTTGATATATGCACCCATTGCAGCGTGCTGGCAAATAACGTGTGGCCGGTATCTTATAGGGCAGGTGTTTTTTAAAAAGAATACAGAAGTATTGTTTAACAGATTGAGTTTTATTTCGTATTTTTGTACAACAGGCACGCACACTGAAAATTTTAATATATTCCTAATGGCAAAAAAAATTCTTGTAACAGGCGGAACCGGATATATTGGTTCCCACACTGTAGTTGAGCTGCAACAGGCCGGATACGAAGTAGTTATTATTGACAATCTTTCTAATTCCAATGCCGAGGTTATTGAGGGCATCACTCGTATTTCCGGTAAGCGCCCCCTGTTCGACAAACTGGATTGTACCGATTTCGAGGCAATGAAAGCCTTGTTTAAAAAACACTCTTTCGACGGTATCATCCATTTTGCTGCCAGCAAAGCAGTAGGGGAATCGGTGCAGAAACCGTTGATGTATTACCGAAACAACGTGGTTTCGTTACTCAATTTGCTGGAATTGATGCCCCAATACAACGTGAAGGGAATCGTTTTTTCTTCATCATGCACGGTGTATGGAGAACCCGGCATAAATCCCATCGACGAAAATGCACCTATAAAACCGGCTACATCGCCTTATGGAAACACCAAACAGATTAACGAAGAAATTATACAGGATTTTGTACATTCCGGCGCTCCCATCAAGAGCATTATCCTTCGCTATTTTAATCCCATAGGGGCGCATCCTTCGGCAGAAATCGGCGAATTGCCATTGGGTGTGCCGCAGAACCTGGTACCCTATATTACGCAGACAGGTGTGGGTATTCGTAAACAATTGAGCGTTTTCGGAGACGATTACAACACTCCCGACGGTTCCTGCATACGCGACTTCATTAATGTGGTGGACTTGGCAAAAGCACACGTAATTGCTATAGAACGGATGCTCGAAGAGAGAGACGGAGAAAAAGTGGAAATTTTCAACTTAGGAACCGGAACCGGACTATCGGTGCTGGAACTGATTCACGTATTTGAAAAAGTAACCGGAGAACCATTGAATTATACGATTGTAGGGCGCCGTGAAGGCGATATTGAACAAATCTGGGCACAACCCGACAAAGCCAACAATGTACTGGGATGGAAAGCACAGGAGACCATCGAAGATACCATGGCTTCCGCATGGAAATGGCAGTTGCGGCTGCGGGAAAAAGGAGTGATGTAATGCAAAAAGGAGGTTGTCGCGAATAAAAGCGAAACCTCCGGGTATTCAGTATGTGGCTTTCTTCATCGACAGAAAGTCCGAATGGAAAGAGGGTAAAATCACTATATGATTCACCCTCTTTCCATGATGCTGGGAAAACAGATTAGAAGTAATATTCTATCACAAGATAATAATCTTCGTCACCACCGGAGGAATTTCCTATCTCTATCTTGTTTTCTCGTGCCAGCCAGCCGATAGCGGCGTAAATTTCCTTTTCTGATAATCCGGATGCCTCCTGTAACTCCGAGGCATTCCACTTCTGATTATTGTTGAGAAGATTCCAGATTATTCCTGCGTTCGTTCCAATCGATTTTTTGTTCATCGGTGTATATTTTAAAAGGTGAATGTGTATTTTAAAAAATGGACCCTAAATTCGTTGCCCCTTCTTTATCATCGGTTGAACATCATCGGTTAAACGGATAATAATTGCATGAAGGAAGGCAATATTGAAACGTTAATCGAGGTACTTTTGTTCGGATTTATCCTGCCGTTATCTCCCTTTTTCTGGTCTGAACTTTAATTCAAGTTTTGGTTGCGGACGTATTTCCCCTGAAAACATATCGCGCATCCAAATCACTCCCGATTCCACGCCCATGGTGGGTTCCGGTTGTGATTGGGCATATAGCCTATATCGGCTCCCATATTCCAAAAAGGCATTATTCCGAAATTAGAATAGTTACTACCCTGAAGTCCCGCATAGAGTTGAGATGAGATCTGATAACCGGCTCGCGCGTTGAGTAGGTAATAATCGGGTTGTTTTGAAAACGGATCGATGCCGATTTTTAGTATTAGCTAAGCAAATCGAATATCATAAAAAGCAAATATACGGCCGGGATAGCCACAAGGAGACTGTCTATCCGATCGAGGATGCCGCCGTGTCCGGGTATAAGCTGCCCGGTATCTTTTACCGCATAGGTTCGTTTGATGAGCGATTCAAACAGATCGCCAAATGTGCCGAAGAAGGAGACTATGATAGCATACACTATCCAGAAAGCAGTAGATATTTCAGGATAAAGACGTGCGAAGATAAAAGAAGCCAGAATGGTGAAAATAATGCCTGCAATAAATCCCTCCACCGATTTTTTGGGGGAAATGCGTTCCATCAGTTTGTGTTTTCCGATGAGCGACCCGATAAAGTATGCGGCCGTATCGTTAACCCAAAGAAATACGAACAATGCCAATACCGGGAGAAAATAATACCCTTCCACTGTAATATTGTTCTGATGTGAATAGGAGATAAGCATGAGCAAACTCAACGGCATGGTAATATAGACCTGCCCGAAAACCGAATAGATGATGCCGTGAAGCACATCCTGCCTGCGAATGAAGATGGCAGATGCGATCAAGATAAGCAAATAGAGCAATATCATTACCGGAAGTGCATCGGTGAAAATATTCTCCAGATAGAGAAAAACAGACAAGAATATGAATTCTCCGAGAACAATATTGAATATTTTGCTGATGGCGTGCGAGGTGTCTTTCTCCACCATGCGGTAGAATTCAAACAATCCGACGCCTAAAACGGCACCGAAAACAGCAAGGAAGGAAAACCGTCCCCCAAAGACACCCATAAGAATGACCAGGATGTAAATGGTGCCGGCTCCAGCACGCGTAATTAAGTCCTTTATGTTCAACTTCCCTATAATTTAAAAAGCACCCGCCAAAGATACGGTTTTATTTGCAGAAACAGGAACCCGCGGGTAATTCGTCCCTATTTATTTTCTTCCCTAACGGCGTCCTGCTCTTCCGTAGTATTATCTTCCGGTTGTTCCTCCTCATCCAGCTCTATGTTGTGTTCCATGAGAATGTTATACCATGAAATCAATTTCTTAACGTCGGAAGCATATACGCTCTCTTTGTTATAGTCGGGGAGAACCTCCTCCAGATAGGCGAATATCTCTTTGTTCGATGATGTGGTATCAAAGGCAACCTGTGCGCCTTCCTCTTTTTCCTTCATCTTTTTCAACACATCCCGCAACGGAGCATCGCCATCGTTGGTATAAATGGATACATCGCTCAAGGCCACTACTTTCTCCTGTACGTACACGGGGATACGTTTTCCGTTGGCAAGAGATTCAACTATATTCAGGTTCTTATTGGTTGAGATGAGCTTATACAAACCGGGACGCCCGGTGACTGATAATATTTTGGATAACATAATAAAAAAATTAGTGTAAAATGGTTGTTTGTTTGCCGGTGCAAAAGTAAGCAGACTCTGTTATATTCACAACTCAAAATGCGAAATCTAATTTAAATTTTTATAATAGAATGACGAAAATAACATTTTTCGGGAAAATCGGGCCTGTTTCGGGAAATAGACGTATTTTCGCGCTTATTAATAACTAACAACTGCAAGAATGTATAAAAATATAGCGATGGTTTGTCTTACAGGGGCTCTTTTTGTTGCGTGTACGGGTAATCGTTCGGCTAAAACAGACGAAAAGAGGGCGTCACAGACGGAGGAGCCTGCCGTGAAGGCCGGAAACGACAATACCTTCCTATTGGCAGGGACGTATACGTCGGTCGAAGGCAGCAAAGGGATATATGTATACCGGTTCGATACCGAAACAGGCAAAGCCGACTCTGTAACCATGGCAGAGGTGGCGAATCCCTCGTATCTGACCCTCAGCCCCGATGAACAGTTTGTCTATTCGGTAAGTGAAAACGGCGAAGGTGACGGTGCGGTGCACGCTTTTTCGTTCGATAAAAACAGCGGAAGGCTTGCGCTGCTTAATTCGCAGCCTACAAGAGGCTCAGGGCCTTGCTACATTACTATCGACAGCAAGGGAAAGAGCGTGCATACTGCCAATTACGGCGATGGGAGCATATCATCGTTCCATGTGAACCGGAACGGCAATCTTTCGTCCGCAACCTCCGTGATGCTGTTTAAAGGATCGGGACCTGACTCTGTTCGACAGACGAAACCTCATTTGCACAGTGTCATGTATTCTCCCGACGGGCGCTTCCTGTTCGCCGCCGATTTGGGAACAGACAAATTGTACCGCTTTACCGCCATCGATACGCCGTTTGAAGGACAACCAGCCATTTACGACAACAGCTTGAAGGAATTTAACGTGCCGGAGGGCACCGGACCGCGCCATTTCGATTTCTCCGACGGGGGCAAGTGCCTCTATGTACTGGGAGAATTGTCGGGAGAAATAATCGTGTATGATTATAATTACGGAGAGTTAGTACAAAAACAGGTCATTACCGCCGACACGGTTGGCGCTCGCGGCAGCGCCGATATCCATCTCTCTCCCGACGGCCGTTTCCTGTATGCTTCCACCCGTCTGCAAGCTGACGGCATAGCCGTCTTTTCTGTTCATCCCGAAGACGGCACCCTCACAAAAGTGGGTTATCAACCGACAGCGAAGCATCCGCGCAACTTTGCGATTACACCGAACGGTACGTTTCTTTTGGTGGCAGGTAGGGATGATAATAAAATCCAGGTGTTTGCCATCGATACCAAAACGGGATTGCTGACCGATACACATCAGGATATTCCGATCGACAAGCCGGTCTGTTTGAAGTTCACAGGGATGAACTGACGAGAGAGAACTGCGTTTTGCATTCATATTGTTCGATAAACATGTCAAACAGATCACGGTATCCGTTTACCATAGTATCCCATGAATAATTTTCATGGGTATATGCTCTTCCCTGTTCGGAAAATTGTTTCAGTTTTTCTTTGTCACTCAATAATTCTTCAATTTTACCGGCCCATGCTTCCGCATCACCGGAGGGTAGGAGGGTGCCGTTTTTTCCGTCAATCACGGCATCGGTAATTCCCTCAATCCCGGAGGCAAGCACATACGTTCCTCTCATGCTGGCTTCCAACGCCACGAGCCCGAAACCTTCCTCGTCGCCCTCTACCTCGATGTTGGGCATCACAAACAGGTCGGCCAATGACAGTATTTGTAACAAATCGCTGTAAGGAACGCTCCCCAGGTGACGGGCGTTTGTCATCACCTCCAATAGCTCTGCCACATTTTCCGTATCACTGGCAACGCCAAACAACAGTTGTAGGGTGTGCCCTCCCGGAATGACCTGCATGCTTTTTTCGAGGAACGACGGTTCGCTCTTCATCGGCCCTGTCATCAGAAAAAGAACCTCTTTATCGAGCCGCGGCAACACGTTTTTCATAAACCAGGAGAATCCTTTTCGTTTTACCGGCCTTCCCGTGGCAAGGATAATGCGCTTTCCCGTAACATCGACGCCGTAACGACTTTTCAGCTTTTCCACAATTCCCGCTTCGAAAGGAATATCGCCCATGGAGTTATCCACCCCGTTTCGGACAGTAAAGGTGGTACTCTCATTGAATCCCCGCTTTATGCATTCATTGCGGGTGTACCGGCTCACACAGACAGCGCCGTTGAATTTACTCATTCTCGGTACAAACCGGTGTTGATAAATTTCCAAAGGAAAAGTTACGTCCAAACCGTGGTAGGTAACTACGACCGGTATATCTGTCTGTTTCTGCAACCACATGCATGCGGCTCCCATCGATCCGTCATTCAGATGAATCAGTTTGATGCCGGGATTCTCTTTCAGTACAGTTTGTATTTTCGAACGCAACATAGAAAACCATAACGTTTTGTTCTCGTTATTTTGATACGCAATAACATGGGTTTTGTAATACCGCTTAAGCCCGTTTATCAGTTCGTAGCTTTGCTTTTCCATTCCTCCGATGGAAGGCGGGTATTTATGTGTAATGCACAAGACTTCGGTCATTTATATAGTTTTAATTGCAATGTTTTGGATATAACGGGCATGAATATTCCGGCAATCAACAGCCAGAACAGCTGGCGGCCTCTTCTCATGAGCGTTACTACCAGCCATATTTCGTTGCTCACAATGCCGATGGCATCGAGCATCACTTTATTTCCGTATTCCTCCACCCCGATTTGTCCGGGCACGATGGCGCCGACGGATTTAAAAAGCATTACTCCCATCTCAACAGCTACGGCCTGTATGATAGATACCTCCAATCCCATCATGTTCAATACAATGTGAAATTCCATCGCTCCGAATATCCAGTGAACCATACACATCAGGAAAGCAAAAAGAAACTTCCCTTTGTTTTCACGAAAAAAATCGGAAGATACACCATTCATTTCATAAACTGAGGTGATTAGCGTATCTGAAAAAAGGGACCAGCCGGTTTTTTTCTTCAGCTTTTCTGCCGTTTTTCCCAAAAAAAGGTTGTGATGCACCAAAAAACGCATCACAATATAGGCAAGAAACAGCGCGAGGCTTATTACCAGCAGGATAATCAATACATTTCTGCCGTTTTTAATTTGTCCTACGGTGAGGTAAAGAAGGGAAAGGATCCCGAGAAATATTCCGCTGAAAATGATCAGTACCCTATGTAACAGAATAGAACTTACACTGTATTTGTCGGTGACCCCTCTCTTACTCAAGATGATGGCTTTCAGGCTTTCTCCTGCCACTATACTGGTGGGATTGAAGAGAGAAAGCATATCACCCACATGCCGATAGATGAACAGTTCCGGAAAGGGTATTTTTTTAGATTCCGATCCCATGCACAATTTCCATGCAAAGGTAGATGTGAGATAAGCGCAGAACGATACGGCAAGAACCCCCGCAAACATTCCGGGCATTTCATGCAGATAGGTTTTGAGCGAGTTGAAATCAATGGAGGAAACAAAGCGCGTGATAAGCGCAAAAACAGTAATAAGAAGTACTGCTATAATATATGGTTGATATTTTTTAATAAATGCCATCATGTTGTATCTTTCAAGTGAAGCCGGAATTATCTTGCCAGTTGCTCGATATCGGTAAAATATACTTTTGCCAAATGCTCCCAGCTCAACAAAGAGATGTATCTGCTTCCCTCCGTCTGCATTCTCCGCCGGAGCCCTTCATCGTGAAGCAGGAGCTTGATTTTTTCGATGTAATCTTTCGCATCGTTAGGCTCGCACAAGAAGCCGGTTGCTCCGTCTTCCACCAATGCCTGCGACCCCCCGCCGCGGGCAATGACGGGAATACATCCGCAAGCCGTTGCCTCCACTACCACATTTCCGTATGATTCCGATATGGAGGGGAAGACAAAGATATCGGAAGAAGCGTACAATTTGCCCAGTTTTTCATGATCGAGATGACCCATAAAAAAGGCGTTTTTCATTCGCTCACGCGTCTCTGGTTCTGCTACGCCGCTGCCGGCAACAATAAAGTTCACATTCAACTGTTGTGCTTCCGCTTCATCGGATATCTCAAAAAGGGTTTCGATATTCTTTTCCCACACAATTCTCGAGGCGTACAACAGACAGGGCTTGTCATTGCCTGTAATACTTCTGATGTAGGCCTCGTCTTTCCTGTCGGGGTTGAACATGACGGTGTCCAGTCCGCGATGCCATTGTTTCAGTAATTTTCTGGAAATGCCGTGATCAACCAACTCTTTTATCATGAAATGAGTAGGTACGTACACCACATCGCACCGGTTGTAAAATTTCTTGTAATAACGGGCAATCAGCGATTCCACGGGCTTAATTAAAAAGGGTATCTTTTTGAAATAGTACTGTATGTAGGAGATAAAATGTGTATGATAAATAGAGAGCACGGGGATATGGTGTTCTTTGGCATATTTCAGTCCGAAAAAACCGAGAAAAGAAGGAGTGGAAATATGAATAACATCCGGATTATACTCATTTAATATATTTCGTAATTTCTTTTTAGATAATCCGGGAAGGGCTGCCCTATATGAAATATTGAACGGAATGATGACGGAAGGAACTTTTACCACACGGTGAGGGATAGGATGCTTAGGGGCGACACCGCAAAAAAAGACGTATTCAAACCGGTCGTCCGGAATCCTGTTGATGAGTTGGTACATTGTCTTGACAGCCCCATCATGATCCTTTATAAGGATGTCGGTGAAAAAAGCCACTTTTATTTTTCTGGCGGCCTTTTTTATATCGTTTCCGGATGATTTTTCCACAAGAACAATTGAATTTTTTCTACTATTTCTCGCAACGGCATAACTCAAGCAAGCTTGATCTCTGTGCATTGCTTAACGAAATAGGTCAATTACATTAGACTATTTCTCGCTATGGTAAAGTTCAAACAAGTTTGCTCTTTGCTCATTTAGCTTAACGAAATAGTTCTGATTATTCTGACTTATCATTCTCAATTCCATTCACAAAATAACAATAAATATACTGGTTGTCATTTGTTTGGATTGTTGATAAATGAGAATTGGATTTTCCAGAGTGCTAAGGTACACATTTTTACTAAACCGACAAAAAAGCGCAGCGGTTTTTATGACGCCGCCGTTACGCTCGGGCAGTGGAATAGGTGTATACAGGCGCTCGTCTCCGGGGTATACTTTTACAAATTTCCTAAATGTGCTATATCCCGCAGGTCAAATGAGGTAGCCTGATATACAAAGTAATTTAACCAGTTGATATACAATAGGTTTGCATGAGACCGCCACTGAACCAAAGGAGGTTGTTCCGGATCGTTGTTTCTGTAGTAATTTTTGGGAAGCGCCACAGAGTCCATTTCTTTTTCCATATCGCGTATAAATTCGTTATGCAGCGTCAGGGGGGAATACTCCGAGTGGCCGGTTACGTAAAATTCCCTTCCGCCGCGCGAAGAAACGATATAAACGCCCGCTTCTTCCGATTCGGACAGGATGGTAAGTTCCGGATGACGTTCTATCTCGTCTGTGTAAAGGGTGGTGTGACGACTGTGAGGCGCATAAAATTCATCGTCGAATCCACGAAACAGAGGAAATGCCGGATCATTTATCGTGTGCCTGAATACACCGAACAGCTTTTTATCCAAAGGATATTTGTTTATTCCGTAGAAGTGATGCAGAGCAGCCTGGGCGCCCCAGCAAATATAGAAGGTGGAGGTAACGTGCGTTCGCGCCCAATCGAAAATACGGGTAATTTCAGCCCAATAGGTGACCTCCTCGAAAGGCAGCATTTCTACAGGCGCGCCGGTGATGATCATTCCATCGTAATAGGCATTCTCTATGTTGGAAAAATTGGTGTAAAACGACATTAGGTGCTCAATGGGAGTATTCTTGGGCGTATGCGTAGATAACCCCAGAAACTCAATTTCAATTTGCAACGGAGAATTGGAAAGCAGCCGAATCAGATCGGTCTCTGTCGTAATCTTAAGCGGCATGAGATTGAGAATCAGTATTTTCAAAGGGCGAATGTCTTGCGATGATGCGCGAAGATCGTCCATAACGAAAATATGTTCCTTTTTCAATATTTCAATTGCAGGTAATTTATCGGGTAAATTCAGAGGCATACTATATGATTGATGTTTGATGTGAAACGTTTGGAATCTGGCGCTTGTGATGTACTTGTGATGTAAACGTCAAAATCGAACTGTTGAATATACATTCTAAACTTGATTTTTCTTTTTCCTCCTTACAGACCAGCCGAATTTTCCGACTTGTTCGCCCAAGCCGTAATAGTAGCCGTGGGCGTACGCAAGAAGATTGGCTTGCTGCATGTCGAAGCGTCCGGTTTTCGGATCAAGAAATTGTTCGTCGGCTTTCACGTTTACCACATCGGAGATAAACATATCGTGGGAGCCGAGCGGGATGATTTCCTTTACACGGCATTCAATGGAAAGCGGCGATTCTTCAATGATCGGTGCATTTACTATCGTTGCCTTACCCGGTGTCAGGTTCATTTCCCTGAACTTATCGTAATCTCGTCCGGAACGTACTCCACACCAATCGGTCGCGTGTGCGATATTTTCAGTGGTAAGGTTGATGACAAACTCCATGTTTCGTTTTATTATAGTGTACGAATACCGTTCCGGGCGGACCGAAATGTAACACATGGGTGGATTGGTACAAAGGGTACCGACCCAACTCACGGTGAAAATATTCTGTTCTTCGGGATTATTTCCACAACTAATCATCGCAGCAGGCAGCGGATAGATCATGGTTCCCGGTTTCCAATCTTGTTTCATTTTTTTCCTTCACATTGTTCAACTTCGCAGTTATTCTTGCTTTGAACGTTATTCAACTTCGTCGGTATTTGCTTCGCATTATTTATAACAACTGAATGTTTGCGATAAGAGAGAGCAAAGTCAAACTTGGTTGAATTTTGCCGAACGCAGCAACCATCTAAATTTAAGAAGTAAATTGAATTTTGCGATAAAACCTCTTACCTTACGAAATAAATTTGAAAAACAATCGAACAACAATGTATTACAGTAAGACAACCTCTTCTTTTTTAATCTTTACTTCGCAATAGTGGCATTGAAGTTCCACTTTTTCTTTATCGGTCACGTGAAACCGGGTTTTCATCGGTTCGTTGTTTGTAATACATTTCGGGTTGTTGCATTTCACGATCTCTACTATTTCGTCAGGGAGTGTCACTTTTTTCTTTTCCACCACTTCGAAATTTCTGATGATGTTTAAGTTTACATTTGGCGCTACCAGTGCTATGCGGTTTATTTCGTCTTCCCGGAAGAATTGATCGGAAATTTTAATGATGCCTTTGGCTCCCATCTTATTGCTTTTCAAATTATTTCCGATGGTAATGCGGTTGTTCAGTTTCTGCAGCTGAAGCAGCGCAACCACTTTAAAAACAGCTTCGGTGGGGATATGATCGATGGCGGTCCCGTTTTCGAGTGCGGCAACTTGCAATTCTTTTCTCATACTTTTCCGTTTTTTTAATGATGCTACATCTTTCCAAATACTTCTCCTAACACCTATTCCACATCTATTCCCATCAAATCGCATATAACTGCCTGACGGGTATACATCCCATTTTTCGCCTGTTGAAAATAATAGGCTTTGGGGTTGTCGTCCACATCCTGGTTGATCTCTTTCACACGTGGAAGCGGATGCAGTACTTTCAGGTTCTCTTTGGAATCCTTCAGCATATCGTTATGCAGGATGTAGATATTTTTTACTTTTTCGTATTCCATAAGGTCGGTAAACCGCTCTTTCTGAACCCGTGTCATGTAGAGAATATCGGCGCTATTGACCGACTCGGGCGAGAAATCGGTATACTCCTTATAATAAATATGCTTGTTGTCGCAAAACGCTTTGTACTTATCGTGAATACGTAACTCCTCCGGCGCCACGAAGTTAAATGTAGGGTTGAAGTGCGATAGCCCCTGAATGAGCGAATGCACCGCACGCCCGTATTTGAGATCACCAACCACGGTGATCGTCAGGTTTTCGAGGGTCCCCTGCGTTTCGTAGATGGTGAACAGGTCGAGCATGGTCTGCGTGGGGTGCTGATTGGACCCGTCGCCGGCATTGATCACCGGTACCGGCGATATCTCAGAGGCGTAACGCGCCGAGCCTTCCAGATGATGGCGCATGATGATGATGTCGGCATAGTTGCCGACCATCATAATGGTATCTTTCAGCGATTCTCCTTTTGTGGAGCTGCTTGTGGCTGCATCGGAAAAACCGATGATGCGTCCGCCGAGGCGGTTGACAGCCGTTTCAAAGCTCAAGCGCGTTCTTGTAGAGGGTTCAAAGAAAAGCGTGGCGCACACTTTCCCCTGCAACAGGCCGCGATTGGGATTCTGTTTGAATTTGGATGCGCTTCTGAGGATGCGAAAAATATCTTCCCGCCCATAATCGCCTATATTTACGAAACTTTTGAGGCCCATTTGACTGAGTTTACTTATAGAGTGATGCTATTTTACTGCAAAGGTAGATAATTTTGGAGCAATCCGGGAAATTATATAGTAATATTCCTTTTCCCGAGATATACTTTATCTTCTTTTCGAGATACGCTTTTTCCTTCCCCTAAATACGATATTCCTTTATTTCACACTTCCTGTTCCAGAGTGTCGCTATGCATGAAAACCGCCTGACTGGCTCTTTGCAGGCTATCCAGCTGCATCATCACGTTGTCCTGAACCATCATAAAACTATCGATCAGTTCAGGCTTGACGGGTAAGGAGGTGGGGAATCCATCGTTAGCGGATTGACCGGCCGGTTGTTCTTGTGGACGCGAAAGTCGAGATGAGGACCGGTGGACAACCCCGTAGACCCCAGATACGCAATTATTTCTCCCTGCTCAACGTAGCTTCCCTTTTCTATTCCTTTTGCAAACCGGCTCAGATGCATGTATGTGGTTGTATAGTCAGCATTGTGTTTAATTTTCAAATAATTTCCTGCGCCGTTTCGTTGATGCCCTTTCTCTATTACCACTCCGTCGCCGATTGTTTTTACGGGTGTTCCGGTTGGCGCTGCATAATCCACGCCGTGATGCGGACGATACCGTTTCAGGATAGGATGAAAGCGGGTATTTGAAAACCGCGATGTGATACGGAAGAAGTCGAGCGGATTCTTCAGAAATGCTTTTCGTAAACTTTGACCGTTTTCATCAAAGAACTCCCTGGTAGAATCCTGTTCAAACGGGATGGCCCGTTTCAGGCCTCCAGATCCACATCGAACAGCTCGTGCCAGGGCAGTCCCTGTTTGTTGAGTTGTTCCATAAAAGGATCGGGGTTGAACTCTTCCACGTTGAACACTCCCGGCTTTTTCCAGATCCCTTGCATGAACATCATGGCGCCGATGGTGGCCGGCACGCCGGTGGTGTAGCTGACGCCCTGCGCGCCGGTTTCTTTGTATGCGGCTTCGTGGCTGCAATTGTTATATATATAATACGTACGTTCTTTCCCGTCTTTGATGCCGCGAATACGGCAACCGATAGAGGTTTGTCCCGTATAGTTCTCTCCCAGCTCTCCCGGATCAGGAAGCACGGCTTTAAGGAACTGTATGGGGACGATTTTCTGCCCGTTGTATTCCACTTCATCGATGCGTGCCATGCCGATGTTCTGAATGACCCGCAAGTGTGTGAGGTACTCTTGTCCGAAAGTCATCCAAAAGCGCGCGCGTTTGAGGGTGGGGAAGTTCTTTACGAGCGATTCCAGTTCTTCATGATAAATAACGTACGACTCTTTTTGTCCTATTTCGGGGTAGGTGAGCGGCTTGTGGATTTCGTGCGGCTCCGTTTCCACCCACTGGCCGTTTTCCCAGTATTTTCCTTTCTGTGTCACCTCGCGGATATTGATCTCCGGGTTGAAGTTAGTGGCAAAGGCCTTGCCATGATCGCCCGCGTTACAGTCCACAATATCGAGATAATGAATCTCATCGAAATGGTGTTTGGCGGCATACGCCGTGAAAATGCTTGTTACGCCGGGGTCGAATCCGCAACCCAGGATCGCTGTCAGGCCGGCCTTTTCAAACCTTTCTTTATATGCCCATTGCCATTTATACTCGAACTTGGCTTCATCTTTCGGCTCGTAGTTGGCCGTATCCAGATAGTGCACACCACACTCCAGGCAGGCATCCATAATGGTCAGATCCTGGTACGGTAGCGCTACATTGATTACAAGTTCAGGGGTAAATTCGTTCAATAACGCTACGAGTTCAGGCACGTTGTCGGCATCTACTTTCGCCGTTTTAATGGCCACGCCAGTACGGCGTTTCACATCCTTGGCAATGGCGTCGCATTTGCTTTTGGTGCGGCTTGCCAACATAATGTCTGTAAAAACATCCTTATTTTGAGCCACTTTGTTGGCAACCACCGTTCCTACGCCGCCGGCGCCAATAATTAGAACTTTTCCCATATTTTCAACTGGTTTTATAGTTTGATATACTTCAGATACGGCATACTTCGTTTACACCTTGTTTTAACGTTAAAAATCGATGTGGCATATACGCTGTATCAAGTCCCGAAAACTGTTTTCTGATTTTTTACAAATATAGTGCAAGCCGAGAGGAAACGGGAGCTTACTCACAGTTTCCCGAGGCGCCACCTATATTATGCAAATATACAATGAATCTGTGAAATGTTCCCGTTTTAGGCTCAAAATTTCAGAACCGGCTCATTTAATTTTGCATTCATTACAGTAAAAACTGATCGTGCCATTATCTCCACTCTTCTCGGGTTTATTCCTTTTATGGTAGGCACACGGAAAGAAGCCTTCTGGTTCCCGTTAGCGGTGGGCACATCTATCGATATTTCAATCTGATCAAATAGAAATATCATCTTTTCCCTGTTTCGGGGGTGATTCATTAATTTTAAGCTATAGAATATAGCTATAAGACACATCGTAATATTGAAATCATCTATGTTTTTTTGCTATAGGTGAAGTATTATTTTAAGATGTTGATTATTATATATATAAAGTATTTTAAGTTTCAGGTTAAGGACAAATTACTATTCAATAAAAGACATATATGACAGAAAAACAGATTATTATCAGAAAAAACAATTGGTTTCATTTGCATATGTAGTTTTTTGTATCTAACATTACATTTTAGAATATATACCGATGCTAACCATGTCTTATTCAATGAAATCCGGCCAAACAAGGTATTTTACACCTTTGATACCATTTGCTGTTATCGTTATATCAGTGGTAACTGTATATTTTCCCATCCTCAATAATCAACTGCTCGATTTCTGGGACGACCAATGGGTTGTGATGAATCATTATACGGAAAGCAGCATCAATATAGACAATCTCCGAAGGATTTTTACCGAGTTTTATCATGGACAATACGCTCCCCTCAACGAGTTACTTTATCTGTTTCTTTATTCTGCTTTTGGGTATGATCCTTTTATTTTTCATTTATCCAGCCTTTTACTCCATATGTTCAACAGTTGCGTGGTTTTTGTTGTGCTGCAAAAATTACTTAAGCTAAGTGGCAGAATTAAATTTGATAAAATTCAAATAATTGCGTTACTAACCACTCTGTTTTTTGCTGTTCACCCTCTTAACGTAGAAACTGTTGCCTGGATGAGTGCTTCAAAAGTACTTGTATATGCCTTATTTTATTTAGTGGCAACTTACACGTTTCTCCTTTATATGGAAAACGGGAAGATACGGTTTTACATATATACGATAGTGCTATATGTCTTTTCTTTCTTGGGAAAGGAACAGGCCGTGGTTTTCCCGGTATTGTTGCTGTTAATGTACTGGATGTTGAACCGGGGGCTGTCAGATAAAAAATATGGCTGACAACCTTATCGTTTTTTCTGTTATCCATCGTTTTCGGCATTATCACCATTTATTCCCAATATGCCGACGGAGGAGGATTCCTTGCCGGTAACGACAATTACCCGCTATGGCAAAGGATTATCTTTGCCTGTTATGCTTACCTGGAATACCTATTCAAAATTATTTTCCCGTTTAAATTGTCTTACTTGTATCCCTTTCCTTCCGCCATAGGTGATCCGTTACCGGATTGGTTACTAGTATATCCGGCAGTAATACTCGTTATTGCTGTATCATTATGGAAGTTTATCAAACAATGGCCTGTGACTTTCGGATTGTTGTTTTTCACCATCCATATCGCTCTGGCTTTGCATATCATACCGCTATCACACTTTGCTATTGTGGTCGACAGGTATGCTTATCTCGCGGTAATCGGGATCGGGTTTATTATCGCGTATTACGTTGTTTTGTTATATAACAGGATTAGAGAGAAGTTTTAAAATTCTTACAATAGTGTTTTTCTTCAGTTATCTTTTGTATTTGGAAATTTATGCACATCAACGCACATACACATGGCATGATACGGATACGTTGAAGCAGGAGCTGCGGGAATTATTGAAACAACGAAACGATTATCATATATTTAAACCAGACAATGAACAATGAAAACAGATTTTATCTTTTACGAAAGGATGGTCTTCCGACAATCCCGTTATAGGCGGGATGAAGAATATTTATTAAACAGAAATAAGTTTAACCATATTATTAATAACTGAACAATGAATTAAAAATGAAAAATATCAAATTTACTCTTTTAGGCGTAGCAACCTTACTGTTTGCGCTTACACTGAACTTCAGGCATGCTCTGAATGACTATGGAATAGCGGACAATAAATTGCATGTGGAGGTGTTAGCGCAGTCGAATGGCTCCGGCGGAGGTGGTAGTTCCGGCGGTGGATCTAGTGGAGAGGGAATATCTTGTCCATCCGGGACTTCTCCTCATTCGGGTGTATAGATAGCTATACCGCATGCACCGTGACTGAGACAAGAACTTGTACTATAGGAATGACAATACCGGATTGGGTACCCTATTTAGGAGGATTAAGATGTGATTATCAATTTGAATATTCAGTGACTTTCCAAGGTTCACAGAATGCTTGTATACATACAGGAGTTCCATCTCAATATTGTTGCTCCTTTTCTTGTAGAAAAAATTGAAACATGTATAAAAATAGGAATAGATTTCTTTTTATGTTATTTCTATCCCTATTTATTAAATAATTATTGAAATGAAGATAACTCATCAAATTCTCACAGTTTTAATTATTAGCTTAACACTCTTAATTTTATCATGTAAACCACGTAAGATCGATAATGAAGTGATTAAATCTTTAGAATTTACTATTTTAAAAATAAATCCTAAACAAGTTCAAAAAGATAATAATAAAATATCTTTGTTTTCTAACTCAATCAAATATATACCTTTAGAAACTCAGGACAGTATTTTAGTTGGGAGCATTGATAAAATCGTTACCCGAAATAATAAAATATACATTTTGGACAAAATGACTGAAACCATCTTCTGTTTCAATATAGAGAATGGAAAATTTCTATATAAATTAAATAAAAAAGGGAATGGACCTAATGAATATTTTTCAGTTATGGATTTTAATGTAAACGAAGATGAAGAGATCGTCATATACAGTTCAAACCAAGGCCTTCTCTTTTACGATAACAATAGGTTTGTGAAGAAAATAGATTTATCTATCATAGCTTCAGATTTTTATATAGATAGAAAAGACACAATCTATTTTCATTTAGGAAGATTCCCAAATCAAACAATTTTCCAAGAATTTCCAAAACAGTACAGATTAATTAAAACAGTAAAAGATACAATAATTGATAAATATCTACCTTATGAATACAATGATTATTATTTACGAATTCCAATAGCGAAAAATAGTCTTTTTATATCACAGGACACATTAAATATAATAGATTATTTGAATCAAGAAACTTATAGTGTCGTTAATGGTAATATAAGTGGTAAATATAAATTCACCTTTACTAACAATAAAGAGACTTTCAATTACAATAACAGCAAAACCTTAAATAACTCTATTTTAGAGAAAATAAAAAAAGATAATTATACTGGCTTATCGTCTTACCTTGAGTCGGAGAATTACATATTTATAAGTTATAACATCGAAAAATTTGTAATGTATTCATACATAGTAAAAAATGATTTAAAAGTTAATAATCTTGGCATATTCTATTTTGATGATTTTAATAATATTCCTTTTGGAGGGCATATGCTAGGTATCAATAACAACGAATTAATTGCATTTATGGAACCAACTACTTTACTTGATTTAATACGAGGGAACAATGCTGTTTCAGAGAATCTTCGAGTCTTAAAAAATAAATTAGATCCGTCGAACAATCCGATAATTGTTATAATAAATTTAAAATGAAAACAATAGAAAAGTTTTATATTTTATTTATTTTTATGGCCAATGTTAGTTGCAAACAAGGGGGCCAAGAATATGGTTTGGGGAGAACGGTTAAGAAAAAAATTTTACCTGTTTAATTGAAAAATTGTTCTTTTAAGTAACGTTTCAATATAAATCAATAAATCAAATGAAAAATAAAATATTTATATTCTGTTTTGTGTATTTATTCTTAACACACCAAAATTGCACTCGACAGCCTACAATTATAAATGAATTTAATCCAACAGCTATAAAAATAGATCCAAGAGATTCGAAAGAAAGAGTATATTCTTCAAATATTTTTCATGATATTAAATATATTCAATTAGAGAGTCCTGAAAATCATTTAATAGGTGAGATATCAGGATTGATATATTTTAAAGATAGATTTTATATCTTAGATAGCGAGTACACTAAATCGATATTCTGTTTTGAAAAGAATGGTAGATTTCTTTTTGAAATAAAAAGGATTGGGCAGGGACCGGGAGAATATTTAAATCCAAGTTCAATCAGCATTGATGAAATTAATAATCATCTTCTGGTATATTGCAGAACAAGTCATCAGGTTCTAATATTTGACCTTGTTGGCAATTTTCTAAAATCTATAAAGCTAGATTTTTTTGCAAATCATTTTGCATATTTATCAGAAGATAAATTTGTTTTCTTTTGTGATTTTACTCATTCAAATAGGAGGTTACTCAAAAATCATCTTTATCCTAATTTAATAATAACTAACTCAAAAGGGAAAATTATTGATACTGCATTTCCATACTCAGACAAAATAAATTATTCCTTAATTCCTACAAGTACGTCATTATTTAATACTTTGCAAAATGTAATATCTGTTTCAATTCCTTACAACGACACTATCTATCATATTTCAAATAGAAACCTAAAGAGAGCATTTTCAATCGACTTTGGAAGATACACCAAAGACAAAAAATTTTATGATCAGTTATATGACGGTAATTTAACTTTTGCGGATTTACATGAATATCTAAATATGAAAAAGATGTGTAATATTTTTCAATTTGTCGAAACTAATTCCGATTTATTCTTGATTTATACTCACGTTCAGACAGTTCACTTTTGTTTTTATGATAAAGATACACAGACTTTTATAGATGCCTCCAATGAAGGAAAGGAGATAAATCCTTTTCTAGCTTTAGTAGATGATATATACGGTGGACCGTTTCCTGTGCCATATTTTTCTGATAATGATAAAATGTACAGTTATCTTAATCCCTATGATTTAATGAATTATGAGAAAACAATCCGAGAGTATGGGCAAAAAGATAATCGTTTACTTTCAATAATAGATAAAATGACAGAGGAAGACAATCCTATTATATGCATTATGAACCTAAAATAAAATAGGCTTTTGCCAGGATCATATAATTACCCCCGAATCTTAGACAACATAGATCATTAAAAAAAAGTATTAAATTTGTTGTCGTCATGAAGAAAAGAAAAACTTACAGTGCAGGCTTTAAAACGAAGGTAGTTTTAGAAGTGCTTCAAGAAAGAGAAACAGTGCAGGGGATCGGGCGGAAGTTATGACCTTCACCCGAGTCAGATCTCGGCATGGAAGAGTCAATTCTTATCCAAGGCGGATGTTGTCTTCGAAAGGGGTTCATCCAAACCGGCGGAAGACAGGGAGAAGGATGCCCTTTTCAAGAAAGTAGGCCAGCTCCAGCTGGAAAATGATTTCTTAAAAAAAAGTATTGGGGAAATAGCAAAACCGGACCGGATGGCAAAGATCGACAAACCCCGCCGCCTAAGTGTCTCACGCCAGTGTGGGTTGTTGGATGTGCCGCGCAGCAGCTTCTACTATTCTCCCCGTGAAGATGGTTCTTACAATGAAGAACTGATGAAGCAGATCGACAAACAATATATGGTAACCCCGTTCTACGGCGTTCCCCGTATGACAGGTCATTTGCGTAGCCTGGGCTACAAGGTGAATCACAAGCGCGTTCGCAGTTTGTACCGGAAAATGGATTTACGGGCTATGGGGCTCCGCCCCAACACGAGCAAACCCCACAAGGGGGAAAGGTACGCCGTTTATCCCTATTTGCTCCGGGGCCTGCCCATAGAGCGTCCCAACCAGGTTTGGGCGATGGACATCACCTACATACCTTTAGGGGGGGAGCCACATGTACCTGGTTGCCATAATTGATGTATACAGCCGTTATATCGTTGGCTGGTCGCTGTCCAACACGATGACTACCCGGTGGTGCCGGGAATGTCTTGAAGAGGCCGTGGCGCGGCATGGCGCCCCGCAGATACTCAATACGGACCGGGGGAGCCAGTTCCCCAGCCCGGGGTTTTCGGGTTACTTTTCTTCTTATACGGGTTTAAGGTTCAGCATGGACGGTAAGGGACGGGCAATCGACAATATCTTCATAGAAAGATTTTGGCGGAGCATCAAGTACGAGAAGCTCTATCTCGAACCCTCTGACAATGGTTTGGAGTTATACCGTAAAATAAAGGATTATATGAAATTTTATAACAGGGAAAGACCCCATCAGGGACTGGGGTATAAAAGGCCGGTGGAAATGTTCCGGGCGGCCGCCTAGTTTGTTGGGATCGCCCAGCTGGGCGATCCCAACAAACTAGCTTATTTTTGAGTTATAACTGTCTAAGAGAGGGGAGAAGTTAAAAATCCATTATCAACGATTTGTATAATTATCTTGCTGAATTCGTATAAAAGCTACGATTATCAATTAACTAAGTGGCTGTTTGCCGAAGGGTTGCTTTCTATAATAAGTTTGATATTGAGTTCTTTAAAAAAGATCTTTCTTGATCCAAGCGATTGATATTAGTCAAAATTGAACAGTTTTGCCTGAAACTTTAAAAATTGTATCTTTGCATTCGAAGGAACTCTTGAGCATCAAAAGTATGAATGAAGAAAACATCGAACAAATTTCCCGCTCAACCAATGCGATAAGTGATTGGTCGATACACCTGCTTAAAAACATGGGTATTGACGACAAATGGGTAAACTATATCAATCTTGTTTTCCTGTTGTTGTTGCTTGTAGTATTAGTGTTTGTTGTGCAATACCTTACCCGGTTTGTTTTGCATACACTGCTCAGCCGCGCTGCGCGCCTTCCCCGCATGACGTTTTTAAGCAGGCTGATTGAGAGGCGCTTCCCGCACTATCTGGCAATGATTGTCCCGTTTAGTTTGGTGAAAGGCTCTATACCCATTATATTCGGCCAATTTCCGAAAGTTATGAGCCTTGCGGATAGATTGACCGATATCTTCCTTATATTTTATATAATATGGCTCATCATGTCTGTGGTGAAAGCTTTTGGCGATACACTCCGCACAAAACCAAGCCTGAGAGACAAGCCGTTAGATAGTTACATTCAGGTCATCAATATTATTCTCTATTGTATTGGGTTTATTGTCCTTTTCTCCATCCTTACCGGACAAAATCCTACTGTGATCATTGGTGGGCTGGGAGCAGCTTCCGCCATCCTGATGTTGATTTTTAAAGATACCATTCTTGGATTTGTAGCCAGTTTACAGGTGTCGGCAAATGATATGGTTCGCATCGGCGACTGGATCACCATGCCCAAATATGGTGCCGATGGCGATGTGTTCCAGATCACGCTCACAACGGTAAAAATCCGGAATTTCGATAAAACCATCACTACCATTCCTCCCTATTCACTGGTCTCGGATTCGTTTCAAAACTGGCGCGGCATGGAGGAAACCGGCGGACGGCGGTTAAAACGTTCTGTGTATGTGAAGCAATCGACCATTCGGTTTATTCGCGAAGAGGAGTTGGAGAAACTGGGAAAGATTCAATATATTTCCGATTACATTCGTACAAAAAGCAAGGAAATTAATGAGTACAATGGGGCGGTGAATGCCGATAAGTCATTGCTTATCAATGGAAGAAATCTTACCAATATGGGGCTTTACCGCCATTATATAAAAAACTATTTAACCAATCACCCCGATGTTCATAAGGAGTTGTTGGCGTTGGTACGACAGTTGCAGCCCACCTCCAAAGGACTTCCTCTGGAACTCTATTTTTTCACAAATACGACCAACTGGCTTAAATATGAGGATATCTCGTCTGACGTGTTCGATCATATCACCGCTGCGGCAACATATTTCGATTTGGAGCTGTATGAAGATGTTTCCAACCCTGTATTGACTTCTGCTTCAGAATCAGAGAAAGAATCATAAGCAATTATATGTTTCAGCAGAATTTGCGTAGTAGGGGTTTTATTTTCCCTGGCGGTATTGAAAATAAGATTTTATGTCGATTAAATTTTTTATCTTTGCCCCTTGAACTGCTGAAGTCTGAAAATTATGAATCGGAAATTCGAGTTTTAGGTTGTTGGTTAGAAGTGAGAAATAGAAGGTATCAGCCCTCTGAGAGGTCGTTCTTCCATTGACGGGGGATTCAGTATGACTTTCTTCTAACTAGCTATTATCAATCATAAAAATATGACACAAATGAAAAAGGTATATAGTGTTTTTACAGGAACGGGAAGTTATGTACCCACCAAACAAATAAAGAACGATTATTTTCATTCCTGCGAATTTTATGACTCCACAGGGGAAAAACTCCTAACGCCCAATGAAGAGATAACGCGAAAATTTGAAGAGATCACCACCATTGCCGAAAGACGGTATGCCGAGGACGATCAGGTTACGTCCGATTTAGCGCTCGTGGCCGCCCAAAGAGCGATAGAAGCTGCAGGGATTGATAAAGAGGAACTTGATTATATTATTTTCGCGCATAATTTCGGGGAAACATTGGTGGACAATATACGCATGGATGTTTTGCCCACACTGGCAGCCCGTTTGAAACAAAAATTGGGTGTCGAAAATCCCACCGCTGTGGCCTATGACGTTCTGTATGGCTGCCCCGGATGGATTCAGGCGGTGATTCAGGCCGATTACTATATACGTTCCGGCGACGCAAAAAAAATATTAGTTGTTGGGGCGGATGTTTTATCGCGTGTAGCCGATCCACACGACCGCGACAGCATGATCTACGCCGACGGTGCAGGAGCAGCCATCATGGAAGGCCGCGAAAGCGATTCGCCCATAGGTATCATCGGGCATAATTCTCGCAGCGATGCATTGCATTATGCGAACATGCTCCATATGGGATATTCCTATAATCCGCAGTTGGCAAACAAAAAAGATTATTACCTGAAAATGAACGGGCGCCGTCTATATCAGTATGCGCTGGAGAATGTTCCTAAAAGCATTAAAGCAGGACTCGATAAGCTGAAGCTGCATATTACCAAAATCAGTAAAGTACTCATTCACCAGGCAAACGGAAAGATGGATGACGCCATTTTACAAAGGCTGTTCAAATTGTACAATATAAGCGAGGTACCGGAAAGCATTATGCCGATGACAATCTCATGGCTGGGTAACTCATCGGTAGCAACCGTGCCTACCTTGCTGGACATGCTCACGCGTGAGGAGATGAAAGGGCATGATTTGAAAAGCCAAGACAATATTGTACTGGCTTCCGTAGGAGCGGGAATGAATATCAACAGTGTGATTTATAGAATTCCATAAAATAAAGGTCATTGAAAACGTTGCCCCTTGTTTTGTAGCGAGGGGTTTTTTGTTACGTCTTATTCAGCCATTTTATCATTGAGAAAATTTCCGGTATACCTTATCAACTGTTTAGCTGTCGTGGTGGGAGTTATAAGGCTGGAATGAGCCAAAGCAATGGTAGGTGGTTAAAGAAATATCAAAAATCCTGTGATTAGGAGAACATTAATGAAATCGATAAAAGGGAACCCACTACCGGAACGATAAAATATGCTATGCGGGAATACCCGAATTTATCGCATAAAGAATCGAGGTTAGCCATAGCATTTGCCGTAGACCCCATGGAAAACCCGATAAGCCCCGAAGTCGTAACAGCTGCGTCATAATCGTTACCCATTGCCGGGAAAGCAATAAACCGGGGATAAAGGTACATGAGAATGACCTGAGCCAATAAAAGGGTCACCAGCGGCACAGCCAATCTGCTCAGTTCCCATAAACTCAGGGTCATAATAGCGATAGATATGAAAATATTCAGGCAGATATCACCAAGGAGTTGTATTTCGGGGTTGACGGTGAAGCCGCCCTTTACATCCATTATATTCCGGACAACGGCCGCCACAATCATCGGGCCGAGATAGATTGGGAATCGGATCGAATCAATAAAAAGCCCCATAAAATTGTTCATAAGATTCGTGAAAATCACACCAATCCCCATAGAAATAAGGACAAGGAAAGAGGCTTTTGTGATTCGTTCACTGTTCATGGGGATGGCATTCTCTTTCAAAGCGTCAATCTCCCTTTCTTCTGTATCTGCATGGTGGGTGTTTTGAAGTTTTTTTCTCACGATAAGGTTATTCCCTATCGGTGCACCCATAAGCGATCCCATCATTAATCCGAAAGTGGCGGAAGCAATAGCAACCGTGTGAGCTCCCGTCACCCCGTTTGCTTCTACCATGGGAGCAATGGCCGCAGAGGTGCCCAAGCCGCCCATAAGTGCCGTAGAGCCGGTCATGAGTGCCAATTGAGGATCTACCCCCAACGGATGGGCCAAAGCTACCGGGATGAGATTTTGCAGCACACAAAAAACGATGGCTAAGCCCAGGAACAGTAGTAATTTCGCACCTCCTTTTTTTAGTAATTTCAAACTTACGTTAAATCCGATGGAAGTAAAGAAAATAGTCATGAAAAAACTCTGCAGCACGTTGTCGAATTGAATGGTCAACAGATGGGTTGAATGAAAAATAAGGGTGAGGAAAGCAAACAACAGGCCTCCTATAACAGGAGAGGGAATGGCGTATTTCTGAAGGAAAGGAATGTTTTTTTTCAGGTATTGCCCCAAAAGGAGCAGAAGTACTGCCAGTCCTACAGTTACATACATATCCAATCTAATAATCATGACGTTTTCTCTTTTCAAAACGACCGTTCGCAGGTACGGGTTTGGTACATACAGCGTTTTTGGGTAGAATATTAAAAATTATCGGGCTCAGTACGTGCCGCTGTGGCGGTTATACTGCGGAAATCGCGGTCGAAGCGCAGCAACAGCATTTCGATGAGCTTCGCGTGAAATGCCGTGTATAATTTTGATGTTATATGTTTCCTGTCCTTGCGTTTCACCAGTCCGAAGCGCAGTTCGTTATCATCCACCCAGATCTGGGGCTTGAAAAAAGCTTCGTTTCTCCATAGAAGCGTCCCGTAGGTGAGACGCCCGTCGGTTGTTCTCGCCCATTTATCTGCCTTCTTGGCATCGATTGCTTCGTAGATCTTGTCGAGCAGAAGATCGGGATAATCGGTGTGTATAATGATCGCCATTCTATTATCCTATTTTTAATGATAGCATGGAGACGGAGCCTCCTATCATCAGATCATTGAATACCTGTGCTTTTTCATCCGGCTCCTGGAGAGCAAGGATGTAGAGGAGGGGCAGGAAATGCTCCGGAGTGGGAATGGATCGTCTAAAGTCTTCGTTCTGACTGTCGTATTGTATCAGAGGCAGGTGCTCGTTCTCCATAATCAATCTTTTCATTGTTTCTTTGGCATCTACAGCCCATTCGTACCCCGAGTTTGCATAATCCATCCGTCTCCAGTCTACCATTCGCAAATTGTGCACCATGTTGCCGCTTCCGATGATGAGAATATTGCTGCGCCTGAATGAGGCCAGTTCCCTTGACAGTTCATAGTGGTATTGTGCCGGTTTAGTGTAATCGAGACTCAGTTGAACGATGGGGATATCCGCATGGGGATAGATATGCCTCAGTACGCTCCAGGTGCCATGATCTAACCCCCATCGTTGATCCTTGCCGATGGTATAACCGGGTAGTTTTTGTAGAATCTCATTGCATAACCCCGGGCTTCCCGGCGCCGGGTATTGTATCTCATAGAGTTCTTTGGGGAAGCCGCCAAAATCGTGGATGGTACGCGGGTGCTCCATTGCGGTGACATAAGAGCCTTCTGTTTCCCAATGAGCCGATATGCAGATGATGCCATCAGGTTTGGTGATGTAGTCAGGAATTGCCCGGAATTGGGTTACCAGATCGTTTTCTTCCAGGGCAATCATCGGGCTTCCGTGTCCTACAAAGAAAAGAGGTGTTCTGTTGTTCATATCTTATTTTTATAACTGTCGATAGCTTTTTTCACCGACCCGTGGAGCAGCAGCAGGTTTTTTGCCTGTTCGTACGATAATTCCAGTTCATCCACAATCATGCGCGTACCTCTGTCCACCAGTTTTTGGTTTGTAAGCTGCATGTTTACCATGCGGTTGCCTTTTACTCTGCCGAGTTTTATCATCACGGAAGTGGTAATCATATTCAGCACCAGTTTCTGAGCTGTCCCCGACTTCATGCGGGTGCTGCCCGTAACATATTCCGGACCTACAATAGGTTCGATTTTTATTTCGGCTTCCGCCGCCACAGGCGAGTCGGGATTGCAACTGATAGCACCCGTAAGGATCCCCTTTTCGCGCGCGCGGCGCAGTGCTCCTACAACGTAGGGGGTGGTGCCTGACGCGGCAATGCCCACCAATACATCGTCTTCGTTTATTTTGTGTTCCATGAGGTCTTCCCAACCCTTGTTGATATCGTCTTCCGCCGCTTCCACAGGATTGCGCAGGGCGGTGTCTCCTCCGGCAATCAACCCAATCACGTATGTGTTGGGCATGCCATACGTAGGTGGAATCTCGGAAGCGTCGAGCACGCCGAGTCTTCCGCTTGTGCCGGCGCCCACGTAGAACAGCCGTCCTCCGCGCCGCATCCGTTCCACGATACCCGTAACGAGCTTCTCAATTTCGGGAATGGTCTTCTGTACGGCAAGCGCCACTTTCCGGTCCTCCGCGTTTATTTCAGTAAGTAGTTCCAGAATCGATTTTTTCTCTAAATCGTTGTAAAGGGAGGGTTGTTCGGTTATTTTATTGAACGTCATATTGTTCTTATTCTTTTGTTTTATCTTTGAGACTCTGTTACGCACCCATCTAATCGATAGCGCATATTTGTCTTATATTACTGTCTTATACCTGCTGCGTTGTACATCCCGCTCTTATGCCTTACGAATTTCGGGTGTCCTGTCCGGCATCGTAGTATTCCATGAGCCCTTGCATGGGCGATTGTTCAATCTTTCCTATTACAATCTCTTTTTCCGCGGCAACCTCCTTCAAAACAACAGAGAAGTACCAGGCTATGGAGCCCACAAAATTAACCTTATTTTTCCGAAAATCATATTGCATCACGTTTCTTTCGAAGAAACCGGAAAAACAGCCGGTAACAATGCGCCGGATGCTGTGGTTATCTATATGTTTCAGTAAAAAAGGGGAAAGGCTTGCCAGAAAACGGCTGGGAAAAGGCTGCCGGTACACCTTTTCGATGATAAGGGCGGGAGTGAGTTCGTACTCATCGAGCAGCTCCTCTTTCAATCCGCCGGACAATTGATTTTTCAATGCGTCACTCACCAGATGTTTTCCCAACGCCGCGCCGCTGCCTTCATCGCCTAAAATAAAGCCAAGGGGCGATACCTGACGGGTTATTTTTCCTCCGTCCCATTCACAAGAATTGCTTCCGGTTCCCAGGATACAGGCAATACCGCTGTTATGCCCGCAGAGGCTGTGCGCTGCCGCTACCAGGTCGCTGTAGACACGGATGGTGCCGACAGGGAACGATTGGGAAATCGCATTCCGAACCACAGGAATTTTTTCGGGAATGCATCCCGAACCGTAAAAGCATATGGCCTGGATATACTCGTTTTTCAACAGGGGAAACACATGTAGTTTTATCTCTTCCGCAATCTCTTCTTCCGTTTGATATATCGGGCTGATACCATTGGCAGAAAACCGCTTCACAATCTGCCCGTTTTCGCTTAAACACCAGTCGGTTTTGGTGGCGCCGCTGTCGGCGATGAGAACAGTTTTTTTTGATCTTATATCGTCCATGTAGGTTGTTTTTGGCATTTTTCTTCTCTAAAAAAATCCGTAAACTTTCCGGAACTCCCTTTCCTAATCAACGCTTACAGTTTTATATAGATATTCTTTTTATACAAAATATATCCGAACAGCCAGCAAACGCTTACGAACAGCAGTGCATAGAGCAGAGAGCCAAAGTAATCACCCGCCCAGGGCTGAATTAATGTAGTATATGTGAATGTTTTGATGGCTACCAGCTCTCCCTGATACGTAAAACGGATATTTGAGATAAGGGTGGCCAACACTCCTGCAAACACATACACTATAAGCGGATTGACGCCAAACGCGTGGAAAAAGCGGCTCCATTTTTCTTTTTTATGAATGTCGATGATCCAGATAAGCAAGCCTAACAGTTGGGCGGCAAAGCCGGTGGTGGTAAGCACGAACGTAGGGCTCCATATTTTTTTGTTGATGGGACACCCGTATTGTAACAATAATCCGGAGAAAGCAAGAATAGTTCCCCATATAAGCAGTTTTTCCACCCGCGTATGATTGTCCTTGTTTTCGGTTATCAGTTTTCCGAATAAAAATCCGATAAGTACGTGAGCGATGGAGGGAATAGTGCTGAGCAATCCCTCAGGATCGAGAGCTATACGTTCTCCCCCCGGGGTCCAATCTTTATACATATGGCCGGTACCCCATAATGCTTTATCCACCACGGCAATAATATTCTGTTCCGACATCTCAAACCCCCTGCCGAACTGAAGAATCAGAAAATATCCCACTAACAAGATCGTTATAACCCAAGATACATACTTGTTTTTCACAAATACCGCTATAAGGGCGGCAAAGCCGTAGGCCAAGGCTAAACGTTGCAGTACACCGAGTATACGCAGGGTATCGAAATGCGTTGCCGCTTGCCCGAACGATTCTCCCGAAGCCAGTCCCCGGCAAAGTTGCCCGAACCATCCCAGTGCCAACCCGATCACGAAAATGAGAATAGTACGCCTCACAATCTTCCATATGGCAGCCCCGGAGGGTTCGAAGTTAAATTTTCGCAGCGACATAAAGGTGGAGACCCCCATGATAAACATAAAGAACGGAAAAACCAGGTCGGTAGGCGTCAGGCCGTGCCATGGCGCGTGTCCTAACGGCGTATATACAGAGCTCCACGACCCCGGATTATTTACCATGATCATGCCTGCAATAGTGATCCCCCGGAGAATATCGAGAGACAATAACCGGGTGTGCTGTTGTGGTGTAATAATATTACTCATCTTTATATTATAATCCTTATTGGATATGTTGATAGTGTGGATTTTGTTAGTGTGTGTGGTTGCAAGATATCTATCGGTAAAGATAGTAGTTTTTCGATAATTTTTTGAACGATTCTTCGTCTTTTGTCCAGTAGTTACGGATATCGGCAAAACGATGATTTTCGGTAAACTCTTCCCGGATAAAATTACTTCCGCTCACCTTGTCGAACATGTCGAACCGGTTTTCCGGAGCGTGATCGAATACCTTTTTACCGGGATACAATTGTGCCGCTACCTCCATCACATGAAACTGGATATCCGACAGCCGCGCTTTCGAAAAATCGGTCAGGTAGATTTGTACCCCCTGGTAATTTTTTCCCTGTCCCACAGAATAATAAGGCTTCAGGTGGATGGGACGGAAGGTGATTCCCGGGAGTCGTTTTGCATTGAGCGCTCCGGCGAATTCTTCGGCGTTGATCCATTCCGCGGCGAACATCTCGAAGGGAAGCGTATACCCCACGCCGATGGACATATACCCCAGTTCGCCTAAAATACCCGATACGGGATAAAAATAGGCCGAATGCGCAAACGGAATATGCGGAGAGGTGGGAACCCACGGCAATCCGGTATCTTCGAAATTCATTTTCCTGCGCCATTTCTTCATTTTCACCACGGTGAGTTTACAGGGTTGGGGAATCATCCGTTCGCCGATAATCATCCCGGCCAGTTCTCCACAAGTGAGCCCGTATACATAAGGAATCCGGAGTTGGCTTACGAACGAAAAAAATCCGTCTTCTACAAGATTTCCCTCCACTTTCAATCCGCCTAACGGGTTAGGCCTGTCCAGTACCACGAATTCGATATTGTTTTCCGCCGCAGCCTGCATGGCCAGGTACATGGTGGAGATATAGGTATACGAACGGCAGCCGATATCCTGAATGTCGTACACCAGTACGTCAACCCCTTCCAGCATCTCCGGAGTGGGCTTACGGGTTGCGCCATAGAGCGAATGAACGGGCACGCCCGTGTTGGGGTCGGTAAAGGAATCGATTTTATCGCCCGCATGCACATCGCCCCGCACGCCATGTTCAGGGCCGTAAAGGGCCACGAGCTGTATGTTGGGCGCTTCGTGCAGAATATCGATAGTGGATTTCAGGTTATTATCCACCCCGGTGGGGTTGGTGATTAATCCCACCCGTTTTCCCTGCAGAATCTTGAAATTGGATTCCTTCAACACTTCGATGCCCGTCTTCACGCGAATCCTCTGTGCTGAAGAGGGTAATGAGATGAGTAAACCGCATATAACAAAGGCTGTTATCAGCCAGAATTTTCCGGAAAGAAGGTTGTCCGAGTCGGAATATTTTTTTCCGGGGATCCTATAAGCAACAGTTCTGTATTTTTTTGAGAAATTGTCCATACGATTAGCAAATTAATGAATCATCAAATCATTAGCATATTAACTAATTAGCACATTAGCATATTGATTCTTGTGCTCGTTTCATATAATTATTTTTACTGATATATTTATTCGTTTTGGGGTTGCTCCATTTCCATTTTCTCCCCTCCCTTTTTCGATTTTCCGAAATTCGGGTTTACTTTAAGAAAAGGAATCACCGCCAGTGTGGGGATAATACATATTACCAGAAAAATGAAAAAGTTCTGATACCCTACTTGTTCCTGAATCCATCCGGCAGCCATTCCCGGCAGCATCATTCCCAACGCCATAAATCCCGTACAAATGGAATAATGAGCTGTTTTATGTTCACCATCGGAAAAATAAATCAGATAGAGCATATACGCCGTAAAACCAAAACCGTAACCGAATTGTTCGATGGCTACGGCAGAGTTGATCCAAAAGAAACTTTCCGGTTGGTAAACGGACAGGTATACGTATGCCAGATTCGGGAGCGTGATCGCCAAAGCCATGGGCCAAAGCCAGAATTTCAGTCCCTTCTGCGACGCCACGATACCTCCCAGAATACCGCCCAACGTAAGAGACAACACACCGATTGTTCCGTATACGATTCCTACTTGTTGCGTATTCAGCCCCAAGCCTCCGATTTCGCGCGTGTCCAGCAGAAAAGGGGAGGCCAGTTTTACCAGCATGGCTTCCGACAAGCGGTACAGCAACATGAAAACAATAGCGGCAACAATCCCTTTTTTCCTGAAAAACGAAGCAAACGTTTTTCCAAATTCATGGAATATTTCAGCCGGTGTGTGCGTATCCCGTTCCGTATCGCTTGCCGGGCGGGGAAGCATAAACCTGTGGTAAACGAAAAAGGCAAGGAATAATCCGGCCAGAATGAAAAAAGTAATGCTCCACGCAAGAGGAATATTTCCTGATGTACCTTTGAAATTTGCCACAGCCTCTTCCTTCAGTTTAGGATCCAACTGAACAACGATATAGGCAGGCTTATTCCAGTTGTCCGAACTAAAAACCAGCCGCTCTCCTTCGATCAGTGAAAAACTCTTATTCCCCTTGGATAAGGCTGTATTTAATATAATATCTTTTCCTCTTTCAGGCGACTTGTTCAAACTCACCGCAACTACACCTGCGTTTCCCACCAATCCGGAGGACCCGTATTGTATTTGCTTTGCCCCAAAATGTGTTTTAATAAAATGTCCCAACGGTTTTGAAACATATTCTGACCACCATGTACTCTTCTTCTGTTTTTGCGAAAGATTTTCTTTCATTTCCGGAACAAAACCGGCAGCAACATTGCTTTTATGGGCAAATGTTTTTATCTTATTCAGAGAATCGGGTTGGATGGTATTGGTGTTGATGGTTAAATTTTCAGTGGATAATACAAAAGTTATTTTTTCATTTTCATTTTTAAGATCGGGCGCAAACTGATAATGAATTTCCGTTTGGAATGAATTGGATGAATTAACCTGAAGATTAACGGGTTCCAATCCTGTCATTATTTCCAATCCGCCGGCCAGAATAATTAACAATCCTTGTCCGGTAATCATTGCAAGGCGATAAAAGGTGCTGCGGATACCGACAAAAAACGATTGTTGCGAATCGTCCAACGCGAGCATATAGAAACCGTCGGCGGCAATATCGTGCGTAGCCGAACTGAAAGCCATTAACCAGAAAAAAGCGAGCGATGCCTGCAGGTAAAACGGGGTAGGAATGGTAAACGCGATCCCGGCCAATCCCGCACCGATAAGCAGTTGCATGGATACGATCCACCAGCGTTTGGTTTTCAGAATGTCCACAAAGGGGCTCCAAAACGGTTTTATCACCCACGGAAGATACAACCAGCTTGTATATAAAGCAATATCGGTATTCGATAGTCCGAATCGTTTATACATAATAACGGAAACGGTCATTACCGCTACGTAAGGCAACCCTTCGGCGAAATAGAGGGTCGGAATCCATGCCCATGGGTTTCGTGTTCTTCTTGCTCTGTTTTTTATCTGCATCATATTCTTTTTTACCGCTGTTTCAGTAGCGGTTCCTTTGGTTCCTGGTAAATTATTTTAGTATTGTTTGATTAGCGACGATTCCGGGAAATAGTGCTCCAGTATCTGTTCGTAATCGTAGCCTTTTTCCGCCATCATGGCAGCGCCGATCTGGCATAATCCCACGCCATGGCCCCAGCCTGCTCCGGTGAGCGTGAATTGTTGCGGTATTCCCTCATCGTTCTCTTCCGGGGCGTCTACCACGAATGCTGAGCTGTAGAGGTGCGACGTTGAAAGAGTGCGCCGGATCTCCAGCTCTTTCCCGATAGTCATTACCCGTTTCGTACCGATGATCTTCAATCGGCTAATGCGTCCCGATGTTCCGCGTTCGAGTGGCTGCAGAGCGATGATGTGACCGTAATCGATCCCGGAGCGTTCTCTGATAAGGGTTGAGAGCTCTTCTTGCGAATACGTCTTTTTCCAGCGGTAAAAATCGGCCGTTTCCTGGTCGTAATCGTTCAAAACCTGTTTTAATACAGTCGCGTTTTGTGTGTTACAGAAAGCAGCGGGTGAGGAACGGATCCATTCTTCGGCAAGCTCCTCACCGGTAAGGTCGGGGAGGGGAGTGCCGTCCGCGTTATCGGCTTTTCCCTGCAAATAGGGATGGGCGATGGGTTCCCACACGTTTTCGAATGTTTCCGTCACGCCGCCGCAGCATTTCGAGTAGCGAGCGTCGCAAATGATGCCGCCGTAGGTGAGGACTTTTCCGCGTGTTTCATCGATCACCTTCTCTACCAGTCCGGTTGATTGTCTGGTAATACCCTGGTAGCGTTGACAGTGATCGTCGGCACAGACATGGAAGCGGGGGTGGTCCTCACGGTCGTACCAGCGCACGATCTCCGTAGGCGTTTCAAACGAAGTCCGGTACCCGGATTCACTGCTTTCAAGCGATTTACTCTTTTGTGTCTGCGCCAGCAGCCAGCTGCGGGAGATGACGGCGTGTGCTTTCAGCAGTTCGAAGGAGCTTGTGGCGTTCATTTCGGAGGAAATCACGCTTGTGAGGTAATCTTCCACCGAAACAATGTTGATGGCGGAAATCCCTCCATTTTCCACAATGAATTTCAATCCGCCCAGAAAACGTTGGTTCTCTTTCCGTTCCCAATGGAAATTGACGCCGATGATTACATCCTTCAGTTCAAACGAATCTTCATGCAAATCATCCGATTCGAAGGTAATTTCATCCTGTTCTTCGCCGTTAAACCCTATTTTTCCATTCGAAATTTCAACGGAATAGGTACCTTCCGGAAATTCCTTCCCTTTTAGTTTGTAGGTGGATAGCAGCGAAAAATGGATACTGGGCTGTTCCAGCAAAATCCCCACATGAATCAGCGGCTCGTTTATTTTATTTTTTTCCTTGCCTGTAGTTCCCATGTTCTTATCCTGTCTTTATAGAGGTTATGAGCATTCATCTTTTCGATATTGAGCGATGCGTCGCTGTTATCTTCCCAGCGGCGGCAAAGATACAGTACGTCGTAAATACGTCCTATTTGGAAGCGGCGTGAGATATTCAATCCAAGCGCGTAATCTTCCCCATAACTGGTGTTGGGTACTTTAATATCGCGCAGTACGGGCGTGTAAAATGCACGGGGTGCACCCAGGCCGTTGATACGGAGAGCATTGTTCCGCCCGTTCTCGGGTGTCCACTCACGATGGTCGATGATGCCCGGCGGTATCATCTCCATATTGAAGTTGGTCATCTGGTAAGTTCCCACCACCATGGCGCAATCTTGCTCGTAAAAGGCATTCACTATTTTCTGTAACGTATCTTCCGCGCTGTACACATCGTCGCTGTCCAGTTGCACCGCAAATTTTCCGCATTTCTCGTGATGAACGCCCATGTTCCAGCATCCACCAATGCCCAGGTCGTCCCGTTCAGGGATAAGGTGTATCAGTCGCCCATCGTCTTTGAACTCATCGATGGCCTCCGTTGTGCCGTCGGTGGAATGATTATCCACCACGATGAGGTTGAATTCGAAATCGGTTTTTTGCTTCAATACGGAGGCGATGGCATCCCTGATGGTTTTGATGCGGTTCCGCACCGGGATGATTACGGAGGCTTCATGCCCGAAACCGACTTTATCAAACTCCACTTTCTCGAATTTCGGCTCCAGATACGCTCCCACATCTTTGAGGTGTTGTGTGCATGCCTGTTCCATCTCCATCTGCACCTGCCGGTTTTTGGGATCTACATAATCGAATATTTTTTGTCCCGAAGCACGCGTATCTTCCTCTGTTTCTGTGTATAGATATTCGTTGATATGTACAAGCTGATGATTCTGCGATACTTTCAACCTCAAATCATACAAACCGGCATATTTATAATTTTCGTTCTTCATTCTTTTCGCTGCTTTCCTGAGCGCTTTAGTATTGTAAACGAGCATCGACCCGAAGTTGAAATCGTCGCGCAGGCTTCCGTCCTGATAATCTATCACGGGATGATTCTTCTTCTCGCCGTTAGTCACAGCATAGTAATCGGCATATACCATTCCGGCCTGCGTGTCTTCCGCGATACGAATCATGCGTTCAAGGGCGAAATATCCGGGCAGTAAGACGGTCGGTTTTTGATAAATGAGCGTGTAATCGCCTGTGGATTTTTTTGCAATTTTTTTTACTGTTTCGCTGCTGTGCAGCGTATCAATAGAGATATTTTTGCACCCTTCAATGGTTTCGGCGACATTCTCGGGGGTGAGCAGATAAACGTTGTTTACCAACTCCGACTGTTTAAGTTCTTCTACTGTTTTCGCTGCTTGTTCGGGTTGCGAAAAGAGGACGAAGGCATTTATTTTTTTCATAAAATCACTGATTTACTGATTTACTAATTTACCAATTTATCGATTTACTGATTAGCATATTAATCCTGTCATCATCCTATCGGCTAATCAACCAACGTTTCAAGTATGTTTTTTACCAATTTGTTTCGGTTTTTCTGACCTGTTACCGTTTCTATGGGAAAACCCAGAATGCACGTGCCGTATCTCTCGCCTTTGTATAAAATGCCCGCACTCAGATTATTTTCCGAATAGCGAAAAACGGTAAATACGTTATCGCCGGCCGGCTCAATGGCATCGGGGTTTTCCACTACATAGCTTTCGCTGTTCAATTCATGATAATACGTGTAATTTCCGTCAATGGACGTAAAAGGGGAGGCTACGGCTTTAATTTGCCCGGTAACAGCGCCGTTATTGTTGCGCCATCTGTATTTGAGCGTTTGTTGTGCCCACTCCTGATCCTGTTTTGTTGCAAACGGATTGTCCCACAGATCGGTTCCCACGAACGCGCCGCTTACGATGATGTTTCCGCCGTTATTGCAGAAATCCGTAATTGCCTGTTGCTGCGCTTTCGAAAATGTTTTGAATTTTGGAGGTTTTGCTCCCCGGGCCACGCTCCATTCGCGTTGTTTACCCAAAATCCAGTCTATTGTTTTGTAATCCGATACATTGACGGTACCGGCTTCTACGCTAGTCGCTGCACACGAAACGAAAGAGAATCCGGCTTCGGCAAAGGCTTGTCCGTGAATAAACGGATAATCGAACGTGTTTCCGGCAATTTCGGTGGTTTCGTAATTAGCGTTACTGTCCCCAAAGCCCGATGCGTCGTCGTCCATCCACGGAATAACACGTCGGAACTCGTGCTGTTGACCTATAAAGTGATGGTCGGAAATATACGGCACTCCGTTATCCACACCTCCCACGAAACCGGCAATGCTGTCTTCCGAGGTGGTGAAGCTGAAGGGTGCGGAGACCCGTGTGAATCCGTTCACAATTAAAACTTCCCCTTTTTGATCCGATTTCCGGCATATCGCAAGTATTTCCGACGGGAAACTTATTCCGCCATCGTTCACTGCCGCCACCTTGAAACTGTAAATATCGTCTTTTCGAATGCGAATTTTATGGTTATTCGTATCCACAAGAATGCCATTATCGAATCCGCCGCCGTTTATGCGGGTATACACCATATATTTTGTGGGTGCAGCGGAGGGTTCACCGGGATCGACCGTCGGCTGCCACCGCAGTTCTACCTCGTCGTCACCCGAGAAAAGAGCGCTGAAATCCTTTACCGGCAGTGGCTGGACCACATAGGGACGATTATCTTGCGTAGCCAGAAACCTGAGCATTCCTTTGTAGATGGCGCGGCTAACGGTGAAACGGAACGAGGGATCCAACCCGTAACGCATATCGGCAAAATTTTGATGAGACAACAACTCCAACAGCATCGTAGGCACATTTGGGATGCGCGCTTCTGCATAGGAGCGGTTCCAGAGATGACGCCGCGTCCAGTCAGGCTCAAAATCGCGGCGGATATCGTTGACTATCTCCTCCATAATCAGTTCCGAAAGATCGCGCGAAGCCCATCTCGATTGTCCGTTTTCGAATATCTCGTTGTTGTGGTGTGTCATATAGATGCCGAGTGTTCCCACGATGGTATCGCCCCAAAACGTTCCGGCGTCGGTGTGGAATGCGAACGCCAAATCCACGGGTATATTCAGGCCTTCGGTTTTTGGCAGTACGGAGGAGCCGCCGGCCAGCCAGTTTACCCAAACGCCGCGGCTGGCGTAGTCGTCCGTGTAGTCATTCTTGCCTTCCGAGCGGTTATAAACCGAGTCGGGCACTCCTGCCCACTGCATCCAGTAACGTGCGCCTTCGGTATAACGAGGGTAACCGCTTATTTCCGGTGAATAAGTGATTTTTGAAACGAGCGTTTCTTTTGGAATCAAACTTTCGGAACTTTTTGTATTCTCTTTTTCAAACCCGCCGGGATGAGGCATTCGGGCAATATTTCCCATTCCGCCGCCGATTTTTACGGCATCGGCAGTAACCGTTTTTCCTGCACGTATACTTTTGTTGGTAAGCGTTATTTTATGCGTTGTACCTTTCTCAAAAATGAAGTATCCCAGAAAAACCCAGGTGCCGCCCCCCATCTGCTGATTTACCTGAAAATCGGTTCTTCCTCCCGCATGGTATACACTGTAGAACGCATCATCAGTGCTGTTTTTCACGGTTTGATAGGAAACGTAGACACCGTATTTCCCTTTTTCGGGAATGTCGGGTCTCCATTCGGCAACAGTTTCCGCTCCGCCTGTTACCGTTTTTGTTTCTCTTGCCGTCCCCATTTTAAAAGGGTTCTCACCGTCCCAATAAACCTCTTTGGGGTTTGCAAAACCCGATGAATCTGTATTCCTCCACCTCTCTTTACCATTCGTTTCGTTGTAGGTGGAGCCGTTTGTATTACCATCGTTATCGATGATCAACTCCGTCTTGTTGTAATCGCGTTCACGGGGAAGAAGCAGGGTGGCACCGGCGTTTTCGAGCATTGGAACCAGAAACGGGAGTACGTAGCTTTGCGTATAAAGATCTTCTACCGTCTGAAAAATGCGCGCCCGTTGCCATTCCCACCGTCCCAGTTTCTGCTCGTAATACCATCCATGGCTTTGCCACAAAGCGATATGGTTGTTGTGCAGCCCTTTATCGAAATAACCGGCCGGAGAAGAAATATTTGAAACGAGCGGTTTTTTTTGGTTATGCGAAATAATGCGGTTTTTGTCTTTGTTCTTGCTCCGAAAGTAATTGGGTATAAGATGGCTGATTTCCTGCTCATCGGAGAACACGCCGATGCGGTATTTTTTTTGTGCGGGAGGGAGATGGTAACGTACGCTTTCGTAAATATGCAGCACGGTGTTTTCCCGCATGGGAAGATAGGAAAGCGATAGGTTGGTGTGAAACTCAATGCTTTTTTTCCGTTCGTTCAAAACGATGCTGTCTACCGTAACTCTGCCGGGGCGGAACATCGTTTCTTTATAGATGTTGGTCAGGGACCTGCTCAACTTTTGTTTCAGAGAATCATCTTTAAGGTCTTGAGAGAAAGAAAAAAAAGATACCAAGAGAAAGATGAATGAAATATATAAGGTTTTCATACGATTATTTTATTTCTTACTTGTTGGTGTATGGAACATTTGCGTTAAGCAATGAGCAGAAAGCAAATTTATTTGCATTATGCCGTTGCGAGCAAATGACTAACTTTAGTGAACTCGCGATAATCATCTACTCGGGTGTAATGATTTGGATGCTCGTTTCGTTAGAAAATTATTTTTTATTTTTACAAAAATAGGAAAAAAAGAGGGAATCATCTCACTCTTTCAACAATTCAATAAATTTAGACTATTTCTTTCAGACTTTTTCTCGTGATGACATAATTCGAATAAATTCGTCTTCTATATATCACTTAACGAAAAAGTTCTGCGCTCGGCATAATCCAAACTCGTTTGGTTTCTGCCCTCACTTATCGAAATAGTTCAATTACATTAGACTATTTGAGTCGCTTGCTCCTCGATTGTTAATTCTCGCTACGGCAAAAGGAAATACAATTTCCTTTTGCTCATTTAGCTTACCGAAATAGTTCAATTACATTAGACTATTTCTCGCAATAGCATAGTACAAGCAAGCTCGTCCTCTGCTTACATTGCTTAACGAAATAGTTCATTAAAATTAGACTATTTCTGCGCTATGGCATTGTCCAAGCAAGCTTGTCCACTGCTCATTTAGCTTAACGAAATAGTTCATTTATTCTCTCAAATTCGTATCCTCTGTTTTTCAACTCTTTTATCAGATCTTCCAACCGATCGTACAATTTATCGGTTCGTTTCGGATCCGTACCGATATGAATCAGGAGCAGAAAGCCATTCAGCCCATTCTTGTCTTCGTACGTCAAAATATTGTTGTAGATGGTCTCTGATGAGAGATAATTCTTCATTTCAGGCGTAGTATAATCGGCATTGGAAGTTGTACCCGGGCTGAAATTCACCACATGCACGCCCATCGCTTCCGCCCAATCGCTGATTTCCTGATTGTACCATTCGTAGGGCGGCATAAAATAGCGCGGTGACTCTATTTTCAATCCGATTTTTTCCATGGTCCGGTAATTGTCGTTCAGGTCTTTTTCAAAAGCAGATCGTGAAATCAACGTTGAATCACGCTTTTGCCAATCGGCATACAAGAGATGTTTATCGGAGTGCGGAGCAAGATAATGACCATCTTTCTGAAGATTCCGCGCAACGGCGGGATATTTCCTGTAGAAGTCGCCCGTTAAGAAAAATGCTCCTTTTATATTATTCTTTTTCAGTACATTTCGTATTACATTGGCCCCGTCGGCATATTCGTGGCCGGTAAAAACCAGCGACAAGTGCTTTTCGGATGCATCGCCGCGCACGATTCCGCCCGACACTTTTTTCGGTTGCTTTGCCTGCGAGCTTAAATACCCGAAATAATAGGTAAGCGAGGCTGTACCATCCATGGTGGGTTCGTTGGTGGAATAGTCGGCATAATCGTCATGATACACCACCTGATCCGATTGAAAATCGGCATATTCATCCTCGTTTGCCAGATAAATACCTCTTAAGCTGCTGAAAATCGAGTGGTAGATGGGACCGTCTACTATACCCCCTGTGACCGGTATTTGATGCAGGTGTGTAAATGCCGAATGCGGATCGACAGGAGTATCGCCATGCGACGGATACCCTACAATCATGGACGTACCCCATGGATTACATCCCAAAAGCCAATCGCGCATGGCGGTTTCTATTTCGAGGAATGAATCATCGCCTGTAATTTCGTGGTACAGGCGGCCTTGAGTGATAAACCCTACCGTCAGGTTGTTAGAACACCAGATGAAGGGTATCCCGTTCATAAACGCATCGTCCTTCGCCCTATCCTTCACACGTTGCAGGCCGGTCCTCATATTTCGTATAAACTCCCTTTGGGCGCGCGAATCATTATTCTGCACCGCTACATGATAATTACCTAAATTCACAAACGGATACCACTGATAATGCCGCGCCGAATCAGCGCCCATCCATGGCGTAACAGGCTCCAACCTGCCATAGGCGACTGCTTGTGCCAGATACTCCTTTTGTCCGAAGGTATTGTACATTTCCGCGGCTGCCAGCTGCATATCGTCGGCCCAGTTATCTTCTTCGTAGAAATACGGGGCACCTCCCGGCGCAGTTTGGGAAACTCCGGGATTTTCAGCTCCTTTCCGGTAGGCATCTTTGGCTTTTTGAATCAGCATACCGGAAAATTCGGGATAATACGCTGCCAGCAATTTCGCTCCCAGGGAAAAAGAGGATGCATATTTTCCCAATGTGGAAGCCATTCCGGTACTTCTGTTTTTATATTTAAACAAACCCTGCGGTGTAGGACTGACAAAATAGACGGGACGTTGTTTTCCCGCGCCCCATCCGTAATCCACTTTTTGTTCGTTAGGCAGTGTAAACCCCACATGATCCCGGTCGTCGGCCAATTGATTGAAGTATGTATCAGCATCGGGGTTCATTTTCACCAACCAGTCCAACCCCCATTTGGCTTCATCCAGAATATCGGGAATGCCGTTAGCCCCTTCATGTCCGTTTGCATCATACTCATCGCCGAATGCTTCGGGATGTTGGCTATAGGCAAAAAGCATCTGGTACACGGCATTGGCCGATGTGGTCACGTATTGCAGGTAATCCGAGGCATCGTGCCACCCGCCGGTAGTGTTGAAATACTGTCCGTCTCGTTTGCCTTCGGGGTCTCCCACGGAAATGGCATCGTGCACGTGGCATGAGTCTTTCAGGAACGGATTGTAACCGCACCGCTGCTGACGCATATACTTCAACGGGATGTCCGCTGCACCGGCATATACATCGTTACCAATCCGGAAAGGGACGGATTCTGTATCACCGACTCTCACAAGGTAGGTCCCCGGAGTTTTGAGTGCCGTGAAATTGAGCCGTGCCGATGACTCGAATGCCGGCTGCTTTCCCGTGTTCCGCACATCCGATCCCGCTCCTCTGAACACGATCTCTTTTGTTCTCGAATCGACAACGTGAAATTCACGCACCACATTGTTTCCCTTGCTGATCCAGACAGCCACTTTCACGTCGTCTTCCAGGTAACCGACTTGATTGACCCGCAACCAGGATGACTGGGAATACCCCGTACACAAAACAAAAACAAACAACAGGATTATATTTATTTTTCTCATAAAACTACATTTAACCCGGATTACGCATTAGAAACTTTTATGGGATAATCTTACAGTTCTCAAACCACTTCCTTCTTTTCTTCTGCCATGTTAAATGCACCTTGCACCTTTTCAATAGGCAGCAATAGCAAGTAAGGTCACAAGTGTTTTCTTTATTGATAGAACTTACAGTCGAAATCCATAGAAAGTAATACTATTCGTTACAAATTTACTGCTAAAATAATTCTAATGCGAAATCCGGGTTTATTATTGTTCCTAACCTTATATTATTTTTTACACCGATGCGACCCGTTTCTTGTATTCGGCAAGACAGGCGTCGAGCCGTTCCTGGGCTGTGGTATCTCCGGGAACATTGTGCGACGGATGTATGAATAATTTAACGCCCCTGTCCGCCAGGATCTCGGCAACTGCAGTAATGGTCATCCACACTAATGTAACGAATGCCAGCGTGGATACCGGCCCTATTTTGTCCTGGTGATCCTTCAGGATTACCGAAGCATCCACCACGGGAACACACGAGTCAACCACAATATCCGCAATTTCA
>AGTN01134832.1_pt1 | contig 48946 bp, 58 predicted proteins | sample 314218 | NCBI WGS metagenome assembly AGTN01 (sample SAMN02954264, study PRJNA73603) | bioreactor metagenome | biome: terrestrial; feature: non-aerated bioreactor; material: poplar woody material; isolation source: poplar biomass | place: USA | collected 2006-12 | reverse complement strand
TTTGGCTGCCTGACACTCAAGTAGGTGGAGGGAGAGATAAGGCCGGTACTTCCGGAGGATTCTTCTTTGCCGCTAAAGGGGGACATAATGCCGAGAGCCATAACCATAATGATTTAGGTTCCTGTGTGTTGTACTTTGATGGTAAACCATGTCTCATTGATTTAGGCAGAGAAACCTATACCGCGCAAACCTTCGGTAGCCGGCGTTATGAAATTTGGACCATGCAGTCCCAGTATCATAATATACCAAAAATCAATGGCTTTGATCAACTGCCGGGGAGAGATTATACGGCGAAAAATACGAGTTTTAAGTCAAACAACAGACAAATTGTTTTTTCCACCGACATAACCGATGCATATCCTAAAGAAGCAGGAATAAAAAAATGGGAGAGAAGGTATCAGCTGGATCGTGAAGAGCGGTTTGTTATAAAAGATGCTTATCAATTCAACAATATTCCTGACGATGCCACCACGTTGAACTTTGTTACTTACTGCAAAGTGACGGAAAATGGACCTGGTAGTCTATTGCTTCAAGGCGAAGGCTTTACATTGGAAATGAAATATAACTCAAAGGCGCTTGCTCCGGAAACGGAGTTTATTGAGGTAACCGATAACGGATTAAAACGCTATTGGCCCGATGGTGTTACAAGAGTTGTATTTACGCTAAAAAACCCAAAAGCCGGAGGAGAAAACAGCATAACGATAGTGAATAAGTAATCTAACCGCTTTCTGTCGTTATCCATCATTAACAATAAAATAAAAAAATCAACTTCAAAATGAAAACTTTAATTACACCATTTTTATTTGCTGTGCTTCTTTTGTTACAATCGTGTAATACCGGGAAACCGGAAGATATCGTAGCAGAAAATTTCGACTTCGCGGCGCAACAGTTACTGTATGCCATAGAATTGACAGACGAAGCGATACGTAACGACACCAGGGACTCGGTGATGAAAGCCAACAGGCCGTTGGTAAGCCCCAGAACAACGAATGAGGACGGTTCACTGAAAGTGGTGCCGGCCCGCGACTGGACAAGCGGTTTTTTCCCGGGGGAACTGTGGTTTATGTATGAGTACACAAAAGATCCGAAATGGGAAGAGTTTGCCGTACGGTTTACTGCTCCTCTTGAAGGTTTAAGACATCATAAAGGTACCCACGACCTCGGATTTATGGTGAATAATAGTTTTGGGCACGGACAACGTTTATCAGGAAGAACGGAATACAAGGATATTATCCTGGATGCTGCCCTTTCGTTGTCTTCAAGATACAAACCCGATGCTAAAGTGATTCGTTCCTGGGATCACAATCGTGATAAATGGCAATGCCCTGTAATCATTGACAATATGATGAATCTGGAATTGCTGTTCTGGGCCTTTAAAGAGAGCGGTGATTCCACGTTCTACACTATCGCGGTAAACCACGCGAATACTACCATGAAAAATCATTTCAGAGAAGATTACGGGACATGGCACGTGATTGATTATGATACCATCACGGGAGAGGTGCTCCATCGCAATACCCATCAGGGATATGCCGATGAGTCCACCTGGTCTCGCGGAGAAGCATGGGCGCTATATGGATATACCATGACGTATCGTGAGACAAAAGATGAAGCCTATCTTACACAAGCAAGAAATATTGCTGATTTCATCTTTTCTCACCCCAATCTTCCGGAAGATTTGATTCCCTATTGGGATTTTAATGCTCCCGAAATTCCGAATGAACCCCGTGATGTTTCCGCTGCAACCATTACCGCCTCGGCGTTATATGAGTTAAGCCTTTATGGGGGAGAAAAGGCCGGTCAATACAAAAAGTGGGCCGACACCGTTATGGAAAACCTGACTGATACCTACAAAGCCTCTTTACATTCTGATGCAGGATTTTTGTTGTTACACAGCACAGGGGCAAAATCGCTGAATTCCGAAATCGATGTGCCGATTGTGTATGCCGATTATTACTTTCTGGAGGCATTGGTGCGAAAAATGAAGATAGAGAACAATCAAGCTTTGTTTTAAGCATGTAGAAAAATAGAGCAATAATGAGAAAAATACTACCGCTTATTCTTGTATGTTTTATTCATTTTGCCGGACAGGCGCAAATCAACTACTCACACAAAATTCGATTGAATGATAACTGGGAGTTCCTGAAATCAGACCTTGGTAATGTGTGGGAAGCTGTACGTCCCGCCTCAATAGGATCCCCTGAAATGGTTCCTATCTGGGAAAAGGTAACAGTGCCCCATTGTTTTAATGCCACCGATGCTGTGGATCCCAATGTCAATTATTATCAGGGCCCCGGCTGGTACAGAACCCATCTGACCATCGAGAATCCTTATGACGAAGGTCGTACATTGCTTCATTTCGAAGGCGCCGGACAGAAAACAACGGTCTTCATTTATACCGAGGAGGTGGGTTCTCATGTGGGTGGCTACGATGAATGGGAAGTAGATATTACCGATGCCGTAAAGCGTTTTCAATCGTCGGATGCCGCTAAGCGTTTCGGAGGGAAAATTCCCTTGTCTATCCGCTGCGATAATACCCGGGATACGGAAATGATACCCTCCGATCTGTCGGATTTCAACCTGTACGGCGGAATATACCGTTATCTGAATCTGGTGTATACACCTCAGTTGGCACTCACCTCCGTCCGCATCGATGCTTTGGTAGATCAGCAGGGAAAGAAAGGAGAGTTGAAGATAACCGGTGGTTTCACCGGTCCGGAAAATAGGACCGGGGAGGTGAACATCAAAGTATATTCTCCGGGAAAGAAGCTTATCAAAGAGGAGAATAGTAAGCTTAATGGTTTAGAGGAGCAGCAACTGTTTTCTGTGTCTCTCGATAAGCCAGAACTCTGGTCTACCGATAATCCGGCGCTCTATTCGTGCGAAATCACTTTGCGTTCCGAATCCGGAACCATGCGCTGCGAAGAGATGTTCGGATTCAGGCATTTCGAATTCGTCAGGAATGGCCCCTTTCTGCTCAACAACGAACGCTTGCTGTTGCGCGGTACCCATCGTCACGAAGATCATGCCGGAGTGGCGGCTGCCATGACAGAGGAGATGATTGTTAAAGAGATGGAGTTGATGAAGTCCATGGGAGTCAATTTTATTCGTCTGGGACATTATCAACAGTCGCGCATCGTACTCGAACAATGCGACAGATTGGGAATCCTTGTCTGGGAAGAGATACCCTGGTGCCGGGGAGGCTTGGGCGGCGCCATATATAAGGAGCAGGCGCGGCGGATGCTCACCAATATGATTACGCAGCATCGCAATCATCCATCCGTCATTTTATGGGGATTGGGTAATGAAAACGACTGGCCGAACGATTTTCCCGAATTCGATAAAGAAAAAATCAGGGCATTCATGTCTGAATTGCACGAGCTGTCTCATAAACTGGATGATACGCGCTTAACGGCTATCCGCCGTTGCGATTTTTGCAAAGATATGGTGGATGTATATTCTCCCTCTATTTGGGCAGGGTGGTACAGAGGTATTTACACGGACTATAAGAACGTGTCATACGACGAGATGCAGCAAACCGATCATTTCCTGCACGTAGAGTGGGGAGGTGACAGCCATGCGCGGCGTCATGCCGAGGATCCCTATATCCCTCTCGACAAGATAGACAGCGAGGGGGTAAAGGCTGACGAGCGTGCCGGCGATGCATCCCTTTATGGAGGTACGGCAAGGGCGTCACGTGATGGCGACTGGAGCGAATCATATATCTGCGATTTGATTGATTGGCATCTGAAGGAGCAGGAGACGATGCCGTGGCTCACGGGAGCAGCCTACTGGCCTTTTAAGGATTTTTCTACTCCCGTCCGGCCGGAGAATCCTGTCCCCTATATGAATCAAAAGGGTGTTGTGGAACGAGATTTTACGCCAAAAGAGTCCTTTTATGTTTTCCAGTCGTACTGGACTGAAAAGCCGATGATTCGAATTTACGGGCACTCATGGCCAACTCGTTGGGGAAGTTCCGGCGAGCAGAAAACTATCAAGGTCTACTCCAATTGCGATGAAGCCGAGCTTTTCCTTAACGACAAGAGTTTAGGCGTAAAGAAGAGAAACAGCCAGGATTTTCCGGCAGCCGGACTGCGATGGAATACCGCGTTTTTATCGGGTAAAAACAGGGTGAAAGTGGTCGGAAAAAAGGGAGGGGAAACCGTAGAAGATGCTATTGTATTCGAGTATGAGACACGTCCGTTCGGAGAGGAAGCAAAAGTTTCCGTGAAAATAGTGGAATCAACGGACGAGTATGCATGGATTGAAGCCGAATTGCAGGATCAAAACGGCGTACCCTGTTTAATGTCGGCACATTACATCTATTTTGATTCGGTAGGCGATGGATATCTGATAGAAAATATGGGGACATCCACTGCATCAGGAAAGGTACAGGCATATAACGGGCGGGCGAGAATCAAGCTGGTGAAGAGGGACGGGAAGAACCTCGTTTCCGTGAAATCGGACGGCCTGGAAACTGTTTTTGTGAAAGTAGAATAATGAAAAAAGTATTTGATGATGAGATGTATATGGGTTTTACTTTCTCTCTTTTTGCTGTATTCTTGTCATCAAGATAAAGGATATGGTAGTCAAGCGTCTGATTTTCTGAGAGAAAGTGTGATTAAAAACGCGGAGTGGGCCATGAAACAAGAACCCGAAACCATCACCTCTTTCCCCTGTGAGAGGAGTGTTGGCGGGATTCACGATTTTTATTCGGAAGGCGACTATTGGTGGCCGAATCCGGAAGATCCGGAAGGAGCCTATATACGTCGGGATGGAGAGACAAATCCCGATAATTTTGTCTCTCACCGATTGACCATGATCCGCTTCAGCAAAATTGTAGGATATCTGGCTTCGGCGTATCTGCTTACAAACGATGAGTCGTATGTGGAGCGCGCCTTTAAACACATCAATGCATGGTTTGTCGATGCGTCCACTCTGATGAATCCCAGTTTATTGTATGCGCAGGCAATTAAAGGAGTGGTACCGGGAAGGGGAGTCGGTATAATAGATACCATTCATCTGATGGAAGTAGCTCAAGGTATCCTCCGTATGCAAAATGCTTCGTGCATCGATAAGGAAGAATTGGAAAAAGTAAAGGATTGGTTTGATAAATATATCGAATGGCTTGTTACCCATCCCTATGGCATAGATGAGATGAATGCTAAAAACAATCATGGAACCTGTTGGGTGATGCAGGTGGCTTCATTTGCCAAACTGACGGAAAACACGGATGTATTGAATCTGTGTCGCCATCGCTATAAAAACATACTATTGCCTGGTCAGATGGCTGAAGATGGAAGCTTCCCCCTGGAGATTTCCAGAACGAAACCCTATGGGTATTCACTTTTCAACTTAGATGCTATGGTCGCAATTTGCCAAATTCTTTCCACGGATGAGGATAATCTTTGGGAATATACAACCGAGTCAGGATTAAATATCAAAAAGGGAATAGATTTCATGTACCCTTTCATTAAAGACAAAATGTCCTGGCCTTATGATTATGATGTAATGTATTGGAACGAATGGCCTATTGCTCAACCGGCATTGATATTTGCTTCGGTGTATTATAAGGATCAATCCTATTTCGATGTATGGAAATCGTTGAAGCACGAGATCACCCATCCTGAGGTTGAGAGGAATTGTCCTATCCGAAACCCTTTGATCTGGTATCAACACCCCCACGCAAACGCCCATCCGTGAATCCGGAAAGAGACAATGACAACGTTATTTATATAGCCAAGGCTATTTGTTCCATATTAATCAACCTTTCCTATGTTTCAAACGAAAAAAAATGTATTTTTACGCGTCGGATTAAGAAAGGAAATCTATAACCAAAACGTATAACCAATATGAAGTGGATAAACAGAAACGATAGTGAAGCCAACTACGAAGATCGAAGAGGAAAAAAAGGAAGAAGAAATGCTGCTGTAGGAGGATTGGGAGCAGTAGTCATTGCTGTCATTGCTCTACTTTTAGGGCAAAATCCTTTTCAGGCAGTTGACATGGTGAACAGTATTGCGCCGGGATCATCGTCTGAAGTCGTTGATCCTTCCCGGATAAATGAAAATGAAGAATTAAAAGTATTCACCCTGGGTGTATTTAACAGCGCCAACGATGTGTGGGAAGAGATTTTCAGAACACAAACAGGCCAAAGTTATGTACGCCCTACATTGGTGACTTTCACGGATGAAACCGTATCGGAATGCGGGGGTGCTTCGGCCGCAGTCGGCCCGTTTTATTGTCCCGCTGACCAAAGAATGTATATCGACCTCAATTTTTTTCATCAGCTAAAAAGCGAATTCGGTGCCTCGGGCGACCTGGCTATGGCTTACGTGACTGCCCATGAAGTGGGGCACCACGTACAAAAGTTACTGGGAATTATCAACCAGATGGATCAATACAAGGGAAGGATCAGCGAGTCAGAATACAATAAATTGAACGTGAAACTCGAACTTCAGGCCGATTTTTTAGCGGGGGTATGGGTATACCATGCCCAACGCATGAATATAATACAACTCGAACCGGGCGATCTGGAGTCGGCCATCAGCGCTACAACCGCTGTGGGCGATGATACCATTCAGAAGCGATCAACGGGTTATAGCGTCCCTGATTCTTTTACCCACGGTACCTCTGCGCAGCGCACCTATTGGTTCAGAAAGGGCATGCAAACAGGTGATCTTAGTCAGGGAGACACCTTCAATGATCCAAGTTTGAGATGAAATAGTATTGATTTGTTCACTCCTCCTTCCTTCTGAACACGTAGCAACCTGCTTCGGAAGGGTGATCCTGCACATAGTTTTCCCTGTTTTCTTTTCTCAGTATCCATACCACCATAAAGTCGCCGGCAGCCGCAGCAATAAAGAGAATGCCGAATATAAGCCATTTGACATTTCCATTGAAAAGCGAAATCACCGCCGGGACAAGTCCCAGAACAAGGGCGGGCATCAGGGCGCCTATGAAATAATGTTTTATTTTCAATGGTTCTTTACAATGACAATAGGGGGTGAGCATTTTCCACATCACACCAAAGCGGATACTTCGAAATCCGTTTTTCGCAAACAGTCCGAATATCAGGCCGTGAATTAATTCGTGTGTAATTATCCCAATCAAGAATATAATAAAAAACTTAGCCAGAGAGGGAAAAATCTTTAGCGTTGGAATTCCCCAAATAATAACGAATGGAATTGCAAATAAAACAAGAGTTAACGAAAAAATAACCAAAGCAACCGCATTTGCTTGCACAATGTCGATGGTTTTCTTTTCCTGGCGGTAGTTGTCGAAATCTATCATGTGAATGACAGGATATTAAGTTGTTTTTTGGCTTGGGTCTTTCTATATGCCCCGACTATAACAAAAGTAGCTGTAAACAGATGCTTACAGCTACCTTATCGTACACCCGGCGAGAATCGAACTCGCATCGTCGGAACCGGAATCCGGTATTCTATCCATTGAACTACGGGTGCATGGTTTCCTTTACCTGAAAGAGGCGTTATCCCATTTCAGAACGACAGAATCGCTTTTCAGAAAAGGTTTTATTTGGGCTATCTGAGCATCGGACAGATGGGGTTTGTAATTGAAAGTCAACGTTACGTCGCTCCCGCTGTCTCCAAATTCGGCCGATATCGGATAAATATGCGGCAAAGATACGGCATATTTATAACTTTCCGATTCTTTTTTTGAAGAATCGAAGAAATTTTCCACCGAAATTTCCGGAAGGAACCCTTCGTTCTCCAGTTTTTTCCAGTCCGTGGTGTAGAAAGAGATATTGCTATCGCACGCATCTGCGCATACAGTTTTTATTACGCACACAATAACGGAATCGTGTGCTACAGGCAACAATTTTACCTGGGTGGTTCCTATATCGGATGTTCTTATCTGCAGATAATCGCTGCTTTGCCGTATTTTTTTTATCTCTCCCAACGCGTAAGGAACGGTGGTTTTACCCGTATCTACAAGCAACATGGTTTTGTTGCCCTCTGAAACGCCCGGTAGTAAATTGGAAGGGATGGATTTAAATACATCGTTAATGGTTTGTCCGTAGATGACCACCGACATGAGCAAGAAAGCAAGCAATAGGATTTTTTTCATACGATTAAAAATTTAGACACAAGAGCCAGGAATCAAGCCATTTTTCTGATCTACTGATGTAGCGATTTATTGATTAGCCATGCTCGTTTCATACTGTTATTTTGTAAGAATTCCCATCTGATTCATTCCTACCGAAGGTTTTCCGCCGTCGGCACCGGTAAGGGCCTCCATCTGAATAAAACGGGCATTAACGGATTCATCGAATGAAACGCGTTGTGGCACCGGATTGTTTTTGATGTTGCTGAATTCTCCTTTTTTTATTTCCTTCCATCTTGTTCCGTCTTCGCTCACACTAAAAGCGTAGGTGAAAACCGATTCTTTTGAATCATCGGGGCTATAAGTAAATCCCTTTATCGGGAAAACCTGCTCCAGATCTATGATAAGCGGATTCTCACCCGTGGCTTTCCAGGCATCGGTGGGTATATCCGAGAGTTGCGTTTCGCTTTCTTCACCTTCGAGCGGGGGAGCATAATAGGCGCCCACTTTTTTGATGTTGGCAATGTCGCGCGTTTCCGAGACGGTTATCCGTACTTTTGAAGGGGTGGCGTCTTTGAATTTCATCAGCCGTTTGTATCCTATGGTGGTGCCTTCGGCCAAGATTAGCCACTCATCATTCACCAGCCCTTCCACAATAAACTCTTCCACTCGTTGTCCTTTTTGGATATCTTCCTGCAGAAGGATCGTGTTGATGGTTTCACCGGGCGCTACGTTAAATTCTTTGGCTGCTCCCGAACGGGCTTTCCAGGTAACCTCTCCGTCGGTAAGTTTTTCATTCCCAAAGGTGTTGGAGAGGTAGGTTCCGAACTCCCTGAGCCGTTCCACATCTACCTCGTGCAATCTGCCGCGTTTGTCAGGAGGAATATTCAATAAGAGTACCGAATTCATTCCCACCGATTGGTAATAGATATCCACGAGCTGCCGCAATGTTTTTACCTGATGATCTTGTTCGGAATGGTAAAACCAGCCTGGACGGATAGATACATCTACCTCCGAAGGATACCAGTACAACGTTTGCGCCTCTGAAACAAGGAAGCGGCTGCCAAGATCCTCGGCAGTGGGAGAGATATTCAGCCGGTTGTTTTCGCTTGTCACTGCTTCGTTTATATCCGGATGTAGGGGCGTTACGCTCCATTCCGTTTCCCTTCCGAGCCCTTTTTCGTTGCCAACCCAGCGTACATCGTCGCCCATAATAGCTTTGACGGCTTTTGGCTGAAGGCTGTCTATTACATGGTAGAAGCGTGACCAGTCGTATTCCTGCACTTTCCTGTTAGGCCCTTCGCCATTGGCGCCGTCAAACCATACTTCGTGCACTTCACCGTAATTGGTAAGCAATTCGGTGAGCTGTTGTACGAACATGTTGTTATATCTGGGAGAATCTCCATAGCTCCCGGCGTTTCTGTCCCAAGGCGACAAGTAAACACCAAATTTCATATTGTATTTATCGCACGCCTTTTTCACTTCTCTCACCACATCGCCTTGTCCGTTACGCCATGGCGAAGATGCTACGGAATGGGCGGAAGTCTGAGTAGGCCAAAGGCAAAACCCGTCGTGATGCTTTGCCGTGAGGATGATCATTTTAAAACCGGCTTCCTGAAGGGCGGTAACCCATTGCTCGGCATCGAAAGCCGTCGGATTGAACAATGCCGGATTTTCCGACCCGTCGCCCCATTCCCGGCCGGTGAAAGTGTTTATTCCGAAATGAATAAACGCCGTTAATTCCAATTGCTGCCATTCATATTGCCGTTGTGTGGGTACCACGTAAGCAGCCAGTTTCACTTTTTGATCGGAAGTGAGAATATCGGGGAAAGTCAGTTTTTTCTCGAAATAGGTATTGGCTCTTTGATTGCATCCGGTGAGTAATACGACAGAGAACAATAAAACGCTGCTAAGAATTTTTCTCATCTTTCTTATTTTGATTGTTTACATCTGCTTTTGTCTATGCAGTAATTGCTGCTCCGGTTGTGCCGACCGCCAGGGTCGGATAACAGGTGAACAAAGGTACTATTTTTGTATCAATATCAAATAAAAAAAGCCACCTTTTGGGATGGCTTGAATTAATTTCTCCGGACTTCTTCTTACTGATTTGCGGGAGCGGAAACTTATTCTACAACTTGATTCAAAGTATCGGCAGCAGCAGCTTCGGCAGCTTCGATAATGGCTTGAATGCTGTCTGCTTGAACTTTTGCGATGCTGTCTAATCTGGCTACTTCAGCAAGACTGTCTTGTCTGGCTTTTTCAGCATTTACCTGAGCATTGTTGCAAGATACGAATCCTAACGTTGCTAAAACAGCAACCAATAACAGTACTTTTTTCATTTTTTAGAAAATTTAAACGATAAATAATCTTGTTCTTTATAAAACGATGCAAAGTTAACTCAAAAGCATGCTATATAACATGTTTCACAGGAAAATTATAGTTAAATAATGTTAAGGTATTCCTGCTCTTGAATATTCAGCGAACATGTGCTTCGCCGTGGTGTTGATAGGAATATATTCTCCGTATCCTTACAAACAATAATCCGTCAAACTCTTCATTAATGATATTATATACTATTGATTGAGAGTGTTTTATAAATGAATAAAAATTCAATCCTAAAAACCGGTCATAACTCGTCGGATAAAACCTTAACGGAGGCCGGTAAGGGTAGGGGTATTCAACAGCCTGTTGAAAGATAAGAATCAACTATATAGAAAACGTTTTATACTTTTCTTCGGTGTTTTCTCGAATTCCGTTTCTACTATCTCGATGGAGTTGATTCTCTCGTAATAAGCGACTGATTTGTTCAACTCTCCTTTGTTATCATTCATAATCTCCCTGAGTTTTTCTTTGGAAATATTATCGGAGGTTACTGCGGCAACATCGGGGTAAACCAGCGCCACAAGCTTAAATTCGCGTAAAACAACCACGCTTTCGGCGATGTAGGGCAGATTATTCAATCTCGATTCAATCTCCTCGGGATAGATATTCTGACCGTTTGCTGAAAGGATCATTGTTTTGATACGTCCTTTGATAAACAATCGTTTGCCCTTCATGATGCCCGAATCGCCGGTTTTTAGCCATCCATCTTCCGTGAAAGCAGCCGCCGTTGCTTCGGGATTTTTGTAGTAGCCTTTCATCACGTTTTCGCCGCGAACCTGTATTTCGCCGGGAATATTCTCCGGATCGGCAGAATCGATACGGGCTTCCATAATACCTTCAAGCACTGATCCGCAGGAGGTGGGGACGAAGTCGTAATGATGATCGTAGGAGATAAGCGGAGCGCATTCGGTCATTCCGTAGCCCACGGTGAACGGGAATTCCATCTTGTGGAAAAATGCTTCTACTTCGGCATTCAACGCAGCGCCGCCAATGATCACTTCCCGGAAATTTCCTCCCAACGATTCGGTAAGTGATTTTTTTATTTTGTTTAAAATGAAAGTGTTGATTCCGGAAATATTTAAAAGTATTTTTACGATGGGTTTGCTGATGATGGGGAGTATCTTCTTTTTGTAGATCTTTTCAAAAATAAGCGGTACGGTGATAATCAGGTTTGGTCTTATTTCTTTCAACGCGGCGATAAGGTTCTGCGGCGTTGGGATTACTCCCAACAGCGTTATGTGGACACCGGTTGCAAGCGCGTAGAGAAAATCGAATGCACAGCCATACACATGTGCCATGGGTAAAAAGGCCAGGTTCCTTTCGCCGGTAAACAACAGATCCAGTTTTTTGCCGTACATAACGTTTCCTGCAAAGTTGTTCGCCGTGATCATCACGCCTTTGCTGTATCCCGTAGTTCCCGATGTATAGTTGATACAAACGACCTCTTCGTTGCTCACATCGGCATAGCGAATATCCTCTTTTGTGAACCCGTCAGGATACTTACGGTTGAATGCTTCGTCCCTGGAACCTACTTTTTCGTATGTGCTTCTATCATCACTTTTCAGCAGTGAGTAGGAAGGTATTTCGAAAACCGGAACCGCAACATTCTCCTTATTCATTGTTTCCCAAAGCGAATCATTTACAAACACCAGTTTCGAATCGGAGTGCTCAATGATATTTTCAATGCTTTCCGGGCTGAATTCGTGTAGGATGGGAACGATGGCAGCACCATATGTTATGGTTGCCATAAATACAATCGACCAGGTGGAGTGGTTTCTCCCGATAAGCGAAATTTTATCTCCTTTTTCCATTCCTAATTCAGAAAAAAGCACATGAAGTTTTGCAATTTCACGTGCCAATTCTCCGTAGGTGTAAGAAGTGCCCCCTTTATAGTCGGTTAAAGCGGGCAGGTCCCAGTTCTTTTTGAAATTAGTTTCGTATAATTTGATAAAATTCTGTTGAATCATGATTGCACATTTTTGCTTGAATTGTGCAAAAATACTATCTAAAATTAGAATATCAAAGAAAAGAAGGCAATTAATAGGTATAAAATTGTAATTTTGTGGTTCGAAAAAATAAATATACTCTAAGTGCCGTACGAATCGTTTATCACAGCGTAACATTCGGAAACAGGACGTAAAGCATATGATCGATAGAACAATTTTTGAAAATAAGACAGCGGCGTACTATACATTGGGCTGCAAACTGAATTTCGCGGAAACATCGGCTATCGGGAGGCAACTCTTGAATTCCGGCGTAACCCGTGCCCGGAAAGGCCAACAAGCGGATATTTGTGTGATTAATACCTGTTCCGTGACGGAACTTGCCGATAAAAAAGGGCGTCAAGCCATTAGAAAAGCTATTCAGAATCATCCCTCCGCCTTTGTGGTTGTTACGGGATGTTACGCTCAACTGAAACCGGAGGATGTTGCCGGTATTGAAGGGGTGGATCTGGTATTGGGAGCGGAACAGAAGCTGGATGTGGTGAAATATCTGGATGATCTGAAGAAAAAAGAGAAAGGCGAAGTGGTTACCTCGAAAACGCATCGAATCCGATCGTTCGTTCCTTCTGTTTCTGCGGACGACCGCACCCGGTATTTTTTAAAAGTGCAGGATGGCTGCGATTATTTCTGCTCGTTCTGTACTATTCCCTTTGCCAGGGGCAGAAGCCGTAATGGCTCCATTGCCGGTTTAGTGAAACAGGCGGAACAGGTAGTGCAGGAAGGAGGAAAAGAAATTGTGCTTACGGGAGTCAATATCGGTGATTTCGGACATTCTACCAATGAAGCGTTTATTGACCTGATCAAAGCACTCGACCATGTGGAAGGTATTGAACGGTACCGAATTTCATCCATCGAACCGAATCTGTTATCGGATGAGATCATCGATTTTGTGGCCTCTTCCAAACGTTTTGCACCTCATTTTCACATGCCGTTGCAGGCAGGCAGTGATGCAGTGCTGAAGCTGATGAAACGCAAGTACGACACAGCGTTGTTCCTCCATAAAATCGAAAAAATCAAGTCAATCCTTCCTCATGCCTTTATTGGGGTAGATGTGATTGTGGGCGTTCGCGGAGAGACCGACGATTATTTTGCCGAGAGCAAAGAGTTTATTCACTCGCTGGATATCTCCCAACTGCACGTTTTCACTTATTCGGAACGTCCCGGGACGCAAGCCCTGCACATAGACTACGCGGTGGATCCGAAGACGAAACATGCGCGCAGCAAAGCGTTGCTGGATATTTCGGATGAAAAACTGTCCCGGTTTTATGAATCTCAGAAAGCCACGAAACGAAAAGTATTGTTCGAGCATACAAAACGTGGAAACAAAATGCACGGGTTTACCGAAAATTATGTAAAATTGTATGCCGATTACGATCCCTCGCTTGTGAACAACGTAATAGAGGTGGAAATAGGGGGGTATAACGAGGACGAAATAGCGATGAAAGCGGTTTATTAATGGATGAGGGACGAAAAAAGAAGGTAGGGTATCACATAGTATATGCTTTAGCGTATCTTCACGCGCTGCTGCCCTTTTCGGTGTTGTATCTGCTGTCGGATATCCTGTATTATATGGCTTATTATCTGGTCAGGTACAGGAGAAAGCTGGTTCGGAAGAACCTGAGGAATGCCTTCCCCGAAAAAGCGAAAAGGGATATCACGAAGATAGAGAAAAAATTCTACCGTCACCTCTGCGATTATTTCGTGGAGACTGTCAAAATGCTCCGCTTGTCGGACGAAGAGACACGAAGACGGATGAGATTCGAAAACCCGGAAATCATCAACTGCCTGACCAAAGACGGGACCTCATGTCTGCTAAGCCTCGGGCACTACGGTAATTGGGAGTGGGTTCCCTCCATCGTCATGTATTCTCGGCCGGGAGTGGAAATGGGATTAATATACAAAAAGCTGCACTCGGAGGCGTTCGACCGGTTTTTTATGAAAGTCAGGAGCCGCTTCGGGCCTGAGCCCATCGAGATGCAAAGCGCTTTCCGGAAGATGATTAAAAAACAGAACGAGGGGATAACCACGGTTGTAGGCTTTCTCACCGATCAACGCCCGTCGCACTATCTCGATCAGTACTGGACAACGTTCCTTCATCAGGATACGCTCGTACAAACCGGAATGGAGAAGATTGCCCGTCATTTAGGACTGTCAGTTGTTTATCTTGATATCACAAAAGTGAAGAGGGGGTACTACGTGGGTAGATTCTCCGTTATCACTCCGGATGCAAGCAAAGAGCCGGAATTTGCAGTGATGGAGAGGTATATGCGGAAGTTGGAAGAAACCATTCTCAAGGAGCCGGCTTACTACTTGTGGTCGCACAACCGCTGGAAATTTAAGAAAAAAACAGGAGAAGAGAACAAGAACGATATTCACGTCAAATAATAGATGGGTGTGAAACGGGGGGCAAAATAAAGGGATGAAAAACAGGGAGGTGAAAAAAACATCAGTAGTCATCTTAAACTGGAACGGGAAAAAGCTGTTGGAGCAGTTTCTTCCCTCCGTGCTGAAGCACTCGCTGAGCGATGAGTGCCGGGTGATTGTTGCAGATAACGGCTCTACCGATGATTCCGCGGATTTTTTGAAAACAAATTTTCCCGATGTCCCGCTTATTATCCTCGACAAGAACTATGGTTTTGCCGATGGGTATAACAAAGCATTGCAACAAGTAGACTCCGAATTTGTGATATTGCTGAATTCAGATGTAGAAACCACTGAAAACTGGCTACAGATCTTGATCTCGTTTATGGAAACACATCCCGGTGTGGCCGCGATACAGCCCAAAATCCGCTCTTATAAAGATAAAAATTGTTTTGAATATGCCGGCGCTTCCGGTGGTTTTATTGACCGGTACGGGTATCCTTTCTGCCGCGGACGGATTTTGGAAGTGGTGGAGGAAGACATGGGGCAGTATGATACTGAAATACCTGTATTTTGGGCGACCGGTGCATGCCTTTGTATCCGGAGAAAAGATTACATGGAAAGCGGCGGTCTGGATGCCCGTTTCTTTGCACATATGGAGGAGATTGATCTTTGCTGGCGGTTGAATGCGCGGGGCAGGAGAGTGATGTGCGTACCCTCATCGGTAGTGTATCATGTGGGCGGAGCATCGCTTAACAAAGATAACCCGAAGAAGATATATCTGAATTTCCGCAACAACCTGTTGATGATCTACAAAAATATTCCGCAGCCGGCATATCTGCCTACGTTTGCCGTTCGTTATTTGTTTGATTTTTTAGCGTACATACATCTTTTGCTACGAGGCAATTTCAAGAGCGCAAAGGCTGTTGTTGAAGCGTATAACGATTTTTGGAAAATGCGGCATTCCTTCAGGCCGGTACGCCGGGAGAATCTGAAAAAAACGACGGTATGGCGCATTCCCACTCAATACAGGAAAAGCATTTTGTTACATTTCTATTTGGGAGGAAAAAAAACGTATAAATCGCTCATGTAAATCATCTCTTTGAAGGCAGATATGCTGAATTATATTCGAAACAACGTTCGACGATTGAATGGGAGTCAATTCCCATACACTGCAAAGAAGAAATAAATAATCATACACATCGATTTTCAGAAAAGCGAAAAACAGCACTACTCAAAGTTGAAACTGAGTATAATCATACGCTGTGTGGCGGTCGATAGCGATCCGGCATATTTCTGCAAACCCTCGTCCTTCAGATCGGTTCTATCCTTTTCCAGAATATCCATTAATCCGAAACTGAATTTCAGTTCAGGGGCCAGTTTAAATAACGGCAGGTAAAAATCGCATCCCACACCAAACTCAATCCCGAAATCGTATGGTTTTAAACGGACGGCCTGGTTTTTCTTTGATGCCATCTCCATGCTGCCATACCCTCCCAAAAGAACATACGGCCTGAAGTTATTGATTCTGTCGGCAGAGATTTTCAGATGTACCGGCAGAGAGATATAGTTATTACGTATGCGGGTGGAGTACTCTTCTCCCGATGATTGCTCCCTGAAAACAAATCTCTTGTCGCCAAGATAGAGCGTAGGAACAGCACGCAGATTAATATATCGTTGCAGGTGGATATCGCCGATAATTCCTACAGAGAAACCGGGCGAATAGCTGGGGATTTCGGAAAACCATACCTCTCCGTCCTCAGTTACAGCCCCTGATTGGGTGAGGATAAGATCTTGCGTATGCAGCCCCAGTGTAAATCCAAGATGGCATAAGCGCTGATCGGCATACGGCCGGTTTTGCAGTTTGCGATGCTGCCCAAAGATATTGCCCGAAAAAATGAACAGAAGCAGTAAGAGGTATGTCGCCTTTTTTTCCATTTGTTGTTTAAACGCTTTCAAATGCCTGTTATTGTGTTTTGGGGTCAATAATGATATCCGGTTATCAATTTAGAAGGAGTACAAACATATACGTGTATAGTCTGTTTAACGCATATATAGTCAGTCAATTATATTTTTCATTCCAAACACCGGGTTGATTTTGTATGTTTCACATAGCCAAGATTCAAAAAACATTTTTTTAGTTTTAAAAAAACTCACTACCTTTGTACTATAGAAAAATATCAATATTATTATATTAACTAACTTATTATTATGGCTTACGTAATTAATGAAGATTGCATTGCTTGTGGAACCTGTATCGATGAATGCCCGGTAGAGGCAATATCGGAAGGCGATATCTATGTAATTGATCCGGAAGTATGCACCGACTGCGGCACATGCGCAGAAGTGTGCCCCACAGAAGCAATTCATCCAGAATAAATCCACTGGTATTTGGAATGGATAAAAAAAAGGATGTGTCGTGAGCCGATTTCATCCTTTTTTTGATCTGCTTCCGAACGCAGCCTCTTCTATTTGATGCATCCCCGTCATCCGTCGTCCCTTCTTTAATCCCGTTTTATTCTTTTTGAATGCGTGCTCGTTGTTTCTCGTTTCTTTTTTAATTCCGGCTTCTTTTTTTGACGCGTGCCCGTTGTTCTCGTTCCTTCTCTTTAATCTCAGATTCTTGTCTTTGATTCTTGCCCCTCGCCCTCCGTCCCTCGTCTCTTGCCTTTTATTTCTCAACGTTTTCCGTAGATTTTCCTGTTCCCGGTTCTTCACAAAAAAAACGCCTCGTTTGGGAGGCGCTTTTCATTTTATAGAACGTTTTCGTTATGCGTTCACTTTTGCCATATGAGCAACCAAATCGAGCAGTTTCACCGAAAAAGCCCATTCGTTATCATACCATGACAATACTTTTACAAAGGTGGGGCTTAATTGAATACCCGCTTTTTCATCAAAGATGGAAGTGTGGGCATCGCCGATAAAATCGCTCGATACAACATCTTCGTCGGTATATCCCAGGACACCCTTCAATTCGCCTTCGGAAGCTTCTTTCATGGCAGCGCAAATTTCTTCGTATGTAGTTTCTTTTGCCAGACGAACGGTTAAGTCAACTACAGAAACGTTCAAGGTAGGAACGCGCATAGACATACCGGTTAATTTTCCGTTCAGTTCCGGGATAACTTTACCCACAGCCTTAGCTGCTCCGGTAGAAGAAGGAATGATGTTTGCAGAAGCGGCGCGGCCACCTCTCCAGTCTTTTGCGGAAGGACCGTCAACGGTTTTCTGGGTAGCTGTTGTTGAATGAACCGTAGTCATTAATCCCTCGATAATACCGAATTTATCGTTCAATACCTTTGCAATGGGAGCCAAACAGTTGGTAGTACAGGATGCGTTAGAAACGAATTGTTCTCCTTTGGTGTACGTATTTTGGTTCACACCGCAAACATACATCCGGGTATCATCTTTAGAAGGCCCCGACATCACTACGTATTTTGCTCCCGCATCAATATGAGCCTGTGCTTTGTCTTTCGAGAGGAACAAACCGGTAGATTCAACCACATAATCCGCACCTATATCCCCCCATTTCAAGTCTGCCGGGTTTCTTTCCGATGTAACACGGATAGTGTTTCCGTTTACTACTAAATGACCGTCCTGAACGTCGATGGTTCCGTTGAACTGACCGTGGATAGTGTCGTATTTTAACATATAAGCGATGTAATCTACATCGAGCAAGTCATTGATACCCACTATCTGAATATCGTCTCTGTTTTGAGCTGCACGGAAAACCAAGCGTCCGATGCGACCGAATCCGTTAATACCTACTTTAATCATACTTTATTGAATTTTATTTGTTAAAAGTGTCTCCTTAAATCTTGACTTTTCCTGGTTGTAACACATTTCAAGTCAATTCGTTTTCTGTTCCTTTTTTCTCCGTGAAAAACCTCCTAAAAACTATCTTTTTAATCGAGATGCAAAAATACGAATTCTTTTCGTTTTAAGGAAATTATTTGTATCAAAAAACTGTAAATTTGTGGTTTCGAAGTATACAGAATACGACGATTTAAAGGAAATGTATCACGGGAATGTGGTCAGCTTCAACGGATGTACAAAAAAGAGACTTTATGCTTTTATAGCCTTGTAATCGGCAGGAGCATTATTCGTTTCTATATTTTATCATAATTTCTCTAAATAATTCTGCGGTAGTAGGCGGTGTATAAGAAATTGCGTTTGCCCCTGTTTCAATAGCCAATTGAATGGTTTCGTTCGTTTTACCACCCGTTGCGATGATGGCAATATCGTTATCGATATCTCTTATTTTTTTTATAATATAGGAAGTCCTCTCGGCCCCCGATACATTGAAAATATCTATACCGGCAGCAATCCGTCCTTTTATGTCTTCTTTTTCCGATACGATGGTTATTACTACAGGGATATCTATTTTTTCTTTCAACCTTTTTATCAGATCATTCGGAGTGGGTTTGTTAAATATAACTCCTAATGCACCCTGAAACTCTGCGTCGATAGCAAGTTCGATGGACCTGTCACCTGTGGTGATTCCTCCACCCACACCACAAAATATGGGTTTATCCGCTGCCAAAATCAGTGAATGAGTTATCATGGGTTGAGGTGTAAACGGATAAACGGCAATAATCGCGTTTGCATTTGTATTCCGAATGATGGCAACATCGGTGCTAAATAAAAATGATTTCAATAGTTGTCCGAAAATACGAATTCCTGAACACGTATCTATTATCTCCGGCACGGAAACAATGTTTTTTCTTAATTTGCTTGTATAACTAGGTATTTTTTTCATTGTAGTTTCTTTGAATGTTGCGGCCAACGGCCGCGGGTATGAAATGTAGCGGATTAGAAGCACTTTGCTGTGAACCCGCACAAAGATTTGATAGCTTGATATTCCGGCGATAATCACCCAGCGTCCCTGTGATATGTACCCACCGTTTGAAACGGTCGATTTGTACGTAAGCGCCCTTGCGCCAAGAGGCTGTTGAACTAAGCCTTCGGTAGCCCTATCGTCTTCGAACTCAAAGATAAACAATCTTTTTTTCTTTCCTGCAAGCTCCTATAAAATTATTTATCCATGATATTCAAGAAAGAAAATTATTTCGCCAAGGTACCCAAGGTGAAAGACTTGTAGGGGTTAAAATCGGTCATTTTTTCGGAATAGTGGAATGGAGGTGGGTTCCACTTTATTTCCTTAAAATCTTCTCCATTGATTTTCCTTTAGCCAATTCATCAACCAACTTATCTAAATAACGAATCTTTTGCATCCGTTTATCTTCCATTTCTTCTACACGATAACCACAAATAACACCTGTGATTTTTGATACATTTGGATTAATTTGTGGTGCTTGTGCGAAAAATGTTTCCAAATCACTGTTCCTGTCGATTTGTTGTTGCAGTGTTTGTTCATTATATCCTGTCAGCCAAAAAATGATGGCATCAACTTCTGTTTTTGTGTGTCCTTTTTTCTCTGCCTTTTGGATATACAAGGGATATATACTCGCAAAAGGGATTTTAAATATTCTTGTATTGTTCATTTTGCTTGTCTTTAATGATCAACGTTAGTTTTCTTTGGTCAGCAATAAGTTCGCACAATCGTCCTCGCATTACTTCCGACGGTCAGCGACTTGATATAGTGGGGACGGCACTGTTCGGCCAGATTTCATTGCTTTCACCTTCTTTGTTTTGGTATCAGTTGCAAACTTTTGATATTCGTTTGTTTCCATTCCGTATAGCGCAATTTTTCCGTTACTGTCACAATGAATACCAAAGCCATATGTTTTTGTTAAAGGTGAGGTTCTTAAACAGGGTTGCCCTTTAGAGAAAAATTGTTCTCTTGCTTGTTTGTATTCTGCTTTTGTTACATCATTTCTGTCGGCAAATATCTGAAACAGAATGTCGTCAGAACTGTATTTATAAGGATTTTGAGCAATCAAATCATACTGCATTTCAGCAACAGTTTTTTTGCCGCCTTTTGACGGTGGTTTTGTACCACTTGTCGCTTTAGTGTCTTCTGCCACTTCAATAAAAGTGTCAAAATAATTTGTTGTATGTATTTTCATTTTGTTTGTTTTTCGTTTTACAATGAGTGCTAACGTGTTATTACGCAGTAAATATACAACATTCGTAAATACGAAATTCAAAACTGCTTAAAAAATAATTTTTTCCCTTTCTATTGCTGTACCGCATGTTCGCAAGCGCTATTTGGTTTCATTTTCAATCACTTCCAGTGTTTTAAGAATTTCTGCGTTTTTATCAAATCCTAAATTTTTTAAGTCATTCCAAGTCATTTCATAATCGGGTTTGAGAAGTCTTCCTAATTCCGGGTCATCCTTAAATAATCTCTGTTTTGAATTTGAAATACTACCTGTAATTTTTGTGTTTGGTAAGGTAATATTTGTCGTTTCCATAAATGCGTTACCCGCTTGTCTTGGAGCAACACCAATAAGTTTTGTCCTACCGAGTTTTTTAAGAAAATACGAAAAATGATAAGCCGCGCTAAAGGTCTGAGGAGAAGTAAGGACATAAATTTGAACATTGGTTAGGTGTTCTGTTTTTTTACGTACTCTGCCCCAAAACCATTATATCCATTTTCCATACTTTTCTTTCTTTGTTCGAGCGTCCAATTTGCATCGAAGTTGCCAAAACTGTCAAATATGTAATCGCCAACCTTAGTCCTTGTCGTATGTCCGTCATCAAGATTCGACAAAAACCGATTTAACAGTATTACAAATTCTTCATTTGTCATTGAATCTGTAATTGATTCGGATGTTTCCATTTTTTTCTGGCAAGTTCGATTGAACCCCCAAATCCGAAATAAGGGTCGGGGTGCGTTTCAATTAGTCTTTCAATCAAGTACTCAAAGTCTACCTACATTTCGGATGTAGGTAATTCTTGTCCAAATGTGATGCTACTCAATGATAATAGAAGGATTATTATGTTCTTTCTCATATAGTTGGCTTAACAAAAAATCTATTAATTTTGACCTTGTGAAATAAAAATCGCTTAAAACAGAAATCGAAACACGAAACCTTCGTTCAACAGGGGCTTAAAACGTAATTACCCTTCGCGATATGGCGTTTAGGCCTTGATTGTTATCGGTTCGGGTACTCATATTGTTTCAGTCCTTGTAGCATGTGTTGGTAAATATTTTCTTTTGATTGGTTAAGGTAAAATGAATCAATTTCATTTTTTATCCCCTTATATGAATCTTTATCAAATATTGTATCAGTAAGAATTCGATCAAAGAGATTATTTGCCTCAGTTTCTTTCTCCAAAAACTTCAACACGACAGCTTTATTCATTAAAACATGGAGAAGTCCCCAATCATTGTTTGAAGAAATTGTATCAAGAACAATATTCCATAAACTATCAGCTTGCAAGAGCTTTATTTCGGCAGATTTATTTTCATTGTTTAGTAAATGATAAATTCCTGCCATTGATTTCAAATCAGCATTATTAGGGTCTAATTTTTCAAGTATCTTTACCGTGTTAAGTGCATTTTCATATTCTCCAAGTCTAATTTGGCATGATTGTTTTAATAAGTAAGCCCGAATATATTCAGGGTCAAGTGCGATTGCTGAATCTAAAAAAACAACCGCTTTTAAAATCGTATCTCTTTCTGTCGTAAATTCAGCATGTAATTTTTGTGCTTCTTCATAATACTTTACGGCTTTTTCATTTTTAATTTTTCCTTTGTTTTCAGTCGTGTTATCATCAGTTTTATTTCCACACGAAACAAACAAAACAATAGCTAATACAAAAAATAATGTTTTCATATCTAATTTTTTTACGCCAAACCCTTGTTATCTGCTGCCCTTTTTGCGATATGTAATTACTGTTTTTTTCCTTTTTGCTGAATACCCCATTTGTAAATAATTTCAAAAGCAGGAATTAATTTCTTTGCATCGTCTGTCAAGCTGTACTCAACTTTTGGTGGTATTTCCGGGTAAATTTTTCGGGAAATAAGTCCATCACCTTCTAATTCTCGCAATTGTTGAGAGAGCATTTTATCTGTTATCGACGGCATACGCTTTTTAAGAAGACTAAATCTGTTTTCTTTCTCGATGATGTATGCAAGAATTATAATTTTCCACTTGCCGTCAATTTTACTCATTGCAATTTGCATCGGGCATTGACTTAGGAGTGTTCTGTCGTTGATTGATGCTGTCGAATTTTCTTTTCTCATTACATTACTTTCTTTTTGGAAAGTATAATACAATTCAGTAAGTACTTCCTAATTACAAAGATACTATTTAATTTTACAGCCACAAATTAAATAATTAAAAAAATGAACAGCACACTAAAATCAGAATTATCATACGCAGTTAAAACAGCTGTAAGAAAAGGTGTAACTCGTGATTTACCTCACGGACCGGAAGATTTACAATGGGTATCCAATTCCGCAACGCTCATTTATGGAAAAAAAGATGTTGTGCTTGTAGATACATTTACGTCAATTTCTCAAAATGATGAATTGGTAAAATGGGTAAAATCGTTCAACAGAAATTTAACTCATATCTACATTACACACGGTCACGGTGACCATTGGTTCGGAATCGGGCAGTTGCTAAAAGAATTTCCAAATGCTGTGGCAGTTGGAACAAACGAAACCGTAGCAGATGCACCGATTAATGACTTACCTGCGTATAGGGAACATTTTTGGGAAAAGCTCTTTCCGGGCGAAATTCCTGAAAGTGTTTATCCAACGGTATTGGAAGATAACTATTTTGAACTGGAAGGTCATCGTGTTGAAGTGATAGATACCGGACATACTGACACGGCACATTCCACAAGTATTTGGATTCCTGATTTGCGTTTGGTGGTTGCAGGCGATGTAGTTTATAACCACACACATCCTTTTACGGCAGAAACCACAGCAGCATCTCGTGAACATTGGGCAAAGGCAGCCGAAAAATTAGCAGCACTAAATCCGCTTGTAATTGTTTCGGGGCATAAAAACCCTGAACTTTCTGACGCTCCTGAAACAGCTATCCAAACCGCAGAATATCTTAGAAATTTCAATCGCATTGAAGCAGAAACTACTACTGCATTAGAACTGTATAACCGTATGCTGGAAGTATATCCACGTTGGGCAAATCCGGGTTCATTATGGGGCGGGGCAAAAGTTGCGAAGCAGTAAAAATTTCCATATAGAGAGTGAAATACAAAAAAATTAAAACAATGAAAAAAGATAACAGACTTGGCGACTATGAGCGTTTTTTAAAGCCACATTGGTCGTCTGATGAGCTTGAGAATTTGAAAGTGGTCACAGGCTTTCTGCAAACGCTTAGGTCAAAGGATTTTGACAAGCTGCTTTCTGAATACGGCAATCATCCATACATACAGCACAATATCGGAATGGAAAACGGAGTCCAAGGAGTAGTAAAAGAAGGCAGAAAATCTGTAAAACAATTTCCCGAATTTGCTATTGATGCCAAACACGTATATGTAGATGGTGAGTTTGTTATCATTCATTCGCATATGACCGCAAAGGCAGCTCATCGTGGCAATGACAGCAAGGGGCTCAATGTCATCGACATTTGGAAAGTTTCCGATAGAAAGATTGTAGAACATTGGGATTCTATTCAACCGATAGATTTAGGAGTTCGGCTATTTTCATTATTCACAGGGGGTGCAGTCAAAAACAGCAACGGGAGATTTTAATTCTTCCCTGATTACAAAAAAATATTCAATCATTACGTCATAATTAAAAAAGAAAAAAATGAGCAAAGCAGCAAAAAGTGTATTCGTATTCGGTATTTATATTCTTATCGTTGGGACTACTTTAATGATTATGCCCAATACCTTACTTGGTATTTCCGGGCTTGAACCCGCATCTGATGTTTGGGTCAGGGTTACCGGTATGTTAATCGCAATATTGGGGTTTTATTATACCCTCTGTGCCAAACAAGAGATTACCTATTTTTTCAAACTCTCTGTTATTGGTCGTATCGTGCCATCTATTGTATTTACCATATTCGTTTTACTTGGGTTCGCCAAATGGCCGTTAATTCTGTTTAGTACAATTGATGTTTCTTGTGCTATATGGACGGCTGTGGCTTTGCGTTCCTCAAATAATTAATACTAATAAAATTGAATGAGGTCATATATCCATTTCAGGATATGCGGCTTCATCTAACCACATTTGTTCAATTACTAATCCCTTTTCATTAATTCCACCATGTGGAAACTCACGACCACTCTGATTAAAAGTAATACTGCCATACTTGGAAATCCATTCAATTGGTTTCTCAGGTGGTTGAATCATTGCAGATTTAATTACATCCCGCTCGCTTATTTACTATCCCGTGTCCATATCCTGTAAAAAAATCAAAATTTCTTCCAAAAATCAAATTATTTGAATCGTTAATACAAAATGTAGTACATGTTTTTCCCTCTATTCCGTTGAAAAGTAAAATAAGAGAAATCAGGATGTAATTTCGAACCATTTTTTTCATGTTATTTATTTTTAGCTATCTTAATTCGCTGTGGTATCGTCATAAATTGGCATATAACGGTATTGCGTATATTTGTTGTTGTGCGTTCGCAACTAATCTTTATCCGGTTTTCTTTTTATTTTAATCAGTTCAGCTATGTCGTCAAAATAATTGTCATTTTCTATGCTCAACCATAGCCATTTACCATCGTGATATTGTTTTGTATTTTCTATCCTTTCAAATAAATCTGGCGAAAAGATTTCCTTTTTATTATATATTTTTTCTAATTCCGATTTTCCAAATACGAGTAAAACAGTAATACTTTTTCTCTCGGGAAAGATTGTCACAATAGTCTTTTTCTTCTTTTTGTACTGAACTGCCCAGCCATACTTTTTCCCATAATACAGTATTCTTTTGTCAAGATTATAAGAATTATGCATAAAAGACAATAACGCTGTCCAGGTATCTTTTGCCTTCTTATCATCAATAAAACGTAAAATACTGTCCTCATCCGGAATTATTTCGGGATTTAATAGCCTTGAAAATGGAAAATTTTTATTTCTCATTTCATCTAATCTTTTTTGTTTTCGTGGGGTTTAATGCAATGAGTATATTCAATGATATTTTTGTCTTTGGTTTTTGCTATGACGCACAACATGTTATTTACGCAGTAAATATACAACTTTCGTGAATATGAGATTTAAAACATTCGTAAATTTTTTCATACTTCATGAAAAGTACACTAAGAACTAACGATACAGAGTCAATTCGATTAAGAATTATAAAAGTGTGGTTAAAAGTTTTTTACAAATTGTCGAAAAAGATTCGCCCACCCTTAATATATCATATCTTCTTAGCTACAATAAAATAGTGAATTTCAGGGCCATGCATATTTTCAGTCACAACAAACTGAAAATTTCCACTTGCTATTAAATCTTTCAATTCAGTGATCTTAATTCCAGTAGCATCAGAGAATGTCTTAAAAGGAATCATTTTAATTTTAGTCAGCGGAAACATTCACATTTGGATAGCTTCAAAAATATATTTAAATGAAAACTTTCTTTTCACCTGAGCAAGGCGTCACAGAAATGAATAATCCCCCTGATTTCAGTAAATCATTTATCCTTCTCACCACCTTCTTTTTTCTTTTACAAAATGAAGAACATTGAAAGTCATTAATACATCAAAGGATTCCTTTTTAAATTTTTCATCAAATATGTCAGTCCGGGAGAAATCTATATTTTCAATTTTTCTTTTTCCTGCTTTTTCTTTTGCCAGATCAATCATCCCTGACGGTATATCAAAAGCACAGCTCCCTTTTATGTTCTTAGCAATTTCAACAGCTATTGTTCCTATTCCACATCCACATTCTAATACAATATCATTATTATGCAGATATTATAGTATTGTCTATAACTTTAGCATTTAACCAATCAAATCGCTTCGTTTCCTCATCATAATATTTTGATAGTTTGTTCCAAAATTTTTCAGCTTGATTCGTTTCATTAATCTTTTAATTATTTTGAATCGACCTTATTATGAATGTATTTGAGTTTTCCTTTATAATGACGCACAACAGTTCTTCATGCCACATTCATATTTGCCAAAGTGTCGCAAACACTCTGTTATGTAAAGTCGCGCGTCCCCAAAGCCAACGGCCGACACGACAGGATGTCGGCCCCGTCAAAATTGCTCACACTAGAAAAGTAATTCTAATCGCATATACCCCCATATGACATGCCATAACAAGTAATACACGAGCCGAAATGAATACATTGAAATAAAATCATATCTTTGAAAAATAAGTAATTGCACTAAATTGATTAGAAATATATGGAATCCGATATAGATTATAGTCCATGAAGGATAATGTCCTACAGCGGATATGATTTGGTATACAGGTTCTAATATTGATACAGTCAAAATGCAGATCCAAATAATTAGTCTATTACCTATTATCTTAAAAAATGTTGACAAAAAGAAGAAGAGTAATGACAGGGGCAAAATGTGAAAAAGTACTTCAACGACAAATCCAATAGCTGGGTAGAATAACAATGATTGTGGGAATAAAACATTCATGTCATTAGGAAACATAACCCTAACATCAACCAGGATAACTACAACTGCAAATACTACAGCTAGTCCAGCCGATAGAAATATTCCCCTTATATTTCCTTTTTTGTATATTAAAAACTGGCCTTTAGCAAGGAGCAAGGATAAAAGAACAACCCCTAAAATGCTTATAGAAATAATAATTATTAGTGGATCGATTTTGCCAAAATACCGCTCAAACAAGGATGAATTTGATATTATCCACGTTAGCATCGTTACAGCAATAGATAAAATGGCAAAGATGAGATATTGTAATTTTTCTCTAGAAACGAGTTCTTTTATTTTTGACATAAATATCATACCCCATCTACTATCCGCCGCAGGACACGGCGGCCAGCGCGCGATTTTATATACCATGTTAGCGGTTCGTTTTTTCTTTTATTACATTCTGTCATAAACTGGTCTTGGTAATCGCTTCAAGATAGTTGCAAGCAACAACTTGGCAAGTCTCTTGCCTATTCCGGAAGTCGCTCCAATTATTATTGCTTTTTTCATTTTAATTGTCTGTTTTGTTATTTTTCTTACCGTCTTTATACAATGACCGCTAACTGCTGGCGTTATGGACAGAAAAGGGGCGAGCGATTCACCTACCAAGTTATCGCGAACTTTAAGCGGGCTACTGCCAGACTACTGCGCTTCACATACCTCTGAATCCCTAATTGGCTATACCGCATGTCGGGCGTAGGTTTTATTTCTTTTTTGCCATTTTAAAAAATTATTCGGTCTTGTCATAAATATCTAATGCCGTTGGAAGACAGCTTACTACTCCTTTTAGTCCACACACGGATAGTGTAATTAAAATCGTATCCCGAATTTCTTCTCTCGTTGCCCCAAGATTTTTTGCCATTTGAACATGAAAATATATGGCTGTTGTATCTCCCATTGCAGACTTTATGCCTATGTAAACTAATTGTTTTGTTTTGGCATCTAATCCTGACGAGTTTTTCAATGCTTCAATCAATCCGTCAAAAGCCTTTGCTACTTCTGGTGCTTCTTTTTGAAAAATCTCAAGTGTATTCATACTATTCATTTTTATGTTATTGTAAAATCGAAACACAAATTTGTCATTACTCGGTGTCAACCCTATGTCAGTAGATAAATTAGCCGCAATAATTTTTCGAAGTACGATTTTTTAAACGTATCCACAACGGTTCGCGTGTTTGTGCAGTTGGGGATTTCGGAGCGATAAACTGTCAATATACCATAACTGTTGATACGAAGTAGAATATTGATTTTAACCCCTTCACCCCCGATTGCATAAACTTGCATAAACACGCTGTTGGGCGTTCGTATTTGTTATTTAGTTTTTTATTTTCATTGTTACAGCTCTGCTGAAAAATATTTTGGGTCGCTCACAAATAATAAATCCGTTATCTTTCATTTTTTGAATTAATGTATCGAAAGTATATTTTGGAACGTGAAATTTTTGTTCGGCAATTAAAATTTTTGCTTCTGGTTTTAATATCGCTTTAAGTTCAATAATGATATTGTCTATATGTTTCACTTCGTGAAAAGTATAAAAAGCAAGAACAAAATCAACTTTTTCCGTCAACCCAAGAGAATTCTCTTGGCTCTTATGAATTTGAATTTTATGTTGTAGTTCACTGTCTCTTAGTTTTTGTCTTAAAATTTCAAGCATTCCTTCTTGCACGTCAACAGCAATGACTTTTCCTGAATTGTCAAGTAATTTGGCAATTTCAGTTGTAAAATATCCTGTTCCGCAACCCAAGTCAAGAATTGTCATCCCTGATTGAACATATTTTTCTACTATTTTTTGGGGATTCTGCAATAGTCGTCGAAAACGGCTTTCCAAAGCTTCTGCTTTTTCTACGGGATGCAAATGCGTTTGTCTTGGATTATTCATTCGTAATTTTACTTTTTACCCGAATTCCTAACAGTAACAAAAGAACTACTGTTAAAATAGCAATTGTGTCGGGCAACAAATCCATTACACTGCTTTCGTTGTTTAAAACCGTAAAAAGTGTAATAATAATCCAACGCATAATCAAAATGGCGATAATTACCCATGCGGTAAACTTTACTTTTTCCATATTTTTTTGGAATGCCATAATAAGTAATGCAATTCCCAAAACCAAATTCTCTATACCGATAATATGCCATACATAAGTGAAAATAGTGTTTGTACCGCCGTCAATTTCAGTACTATCCAAAACAGGCAAAACTGTCTCTAATCCATTCCAAGTGTGGGTAACTGCAAACAACACACATAATAGTCCAACGATTAAATAAAAATAATTTTTTATCATCTGATATTATTTTTTTGTTGAGATATTCGTTCAATTTGATTTTTGACTTAGTTGTCTTTTCGTATGATGCCCAACGGCCGTCGGTATGAAAAGTTGCCGATTGCGGGCGATGTCCTTATCAAGGTACAAGAAGGCTGAAGCAGGCTATAAACCTTGCATAACCATCAATGCGGCAATTTTCTATACCACTTGTTAGCGGTCGTTATATTATTATCATTTTCACGTCAATTCCAATTTTCTTGATAACTCTGTATAACTATCAAAAATATCAACGGCTTCTGTGAGTTTTTCTGGTGGAAACGATGTATTTAAAGCAAAAACCTTACATCCCGCCTTCTTTGCAGAGATAATTCCATTTGGAGAATCTTCGATTACGATTGTATTTTCGATGAAAGCTGGTAACATATTCATTGTTCCTTTGTCGGAATATCCTGTCCGAAAATCTCAATCTCAAAATTAGATAAAATAAAGTATGCAATTACGGAATTGTCCGATTTATTTTCTCTGATTTTAAAATCGGACAGACTCCCAAACGATTCTTTGAGTGTAAAAATAAATTCGTTCTTGTCAATCCAAGGGCATATTATATCAAGGTCGCTGTTTTCAATGTCAATGTTAATCGGAATTGTACCGACAAGTATGGATAGAAGGGTTTAAGCTTTATACTTATACTTTATGACGATTATGCTTTTTATCAAACAATTCAGCCAATTTATGGGCAAAGAATAAATTGACAACCACAATTCCGAACCCGATAAAAGCCCATAAAGCTATTTCTTTGGTTTCGAATATGTTGTTTTGCAGAATGAACTTCAGAGAAAAAACACAATAAATTAAAGAAATAACGCTTGTGTAAATGGCAGGAATATATTTTCGGAAAACAATCCACTGTATCAAATGAACAAGTAAATGGATGAAAAACCCCATAAAAACACCAACCCAAAGCAAGTAGCTTTCGAATAAGATTGACAAAACCGTTACAATGCTTAGTAAAACAAATTCTTCCGCTACGGCTAAGGAAAAAGCTTGAACGGATAAGTTTTCAAAACGGGTAAAAAAGCGTTTCGATAGTCTTGGAAACTTTTCTGATAGTCTTTCTTTGTTCTTTATCATCCAACTTTTAAAGAAGATAATTTCTTCAAAATCGTGAACCATAAAAACAATCGGAAGCAACCAAACTATTATTTTGAAGTCTATCATCTTATTTTGTATTTACAGCTTTTTTCTTATTCATATCGCACTTCGTGGCTGATATTGGAATAGTTTCTTGTCCTAAAAGTGGTGATTACAGTCATGATACGGTTCGGCTTTCTTTCTATCTCGTCACTTCTTTGTTTTATTGTTGTTTTCTGTCACTCTAAATTTCACCATTCTTTCAATAAGGTCATAAGGTATAGGTTGGTCAAGGGGAAATTGAACAGAACCTTTTCCTTGTTTATACTTTGAAAGTTCTTCCTTGAATTCGCTATGTCCTGTAGGTGTTGCGTAAAATCCAATATGGTTTTTGAACGCTGCAAAATAAACCAACGGTTTTTTGTTTGTCTTGTATGCAGGCATTCCATAAGCCATCAATTCTTCCGATTCAGGAGCATTATCCTTTATTATCTGCCTGATATTTCGCAAAATATCTTGTATTTTTTCCGGAAATTGCTCAATGTATTTTTCAATTTCATTTCTCATTTGCGTCTCTCTATTTGCGATTTTTTCGTTAGTTAATTCTCTCTGATAAAATATCGTTATCATCTATGTCATAATAAGTAATTCTCATTTAAACGGTGTTAAATGTCCATTTTTCAATTCCGCTTTCTGTTACACCTTTTGATATTCCAAAATAATTTGTTTTACCTTGTTCGTATAGGTTTAATTGGTGTAAAAAGTTTTCTCGATTACAATCTTTTGCTATTGTGAATATTTCGTGTGTCGGTTGAGAAACAACCTTATATTCATCTTTGCCATAATATTCCGAATGTCCATTTGTAAGGAATGAATCATAAATGAAAAAATCCCCGTCTTTGGCTTTGAGCATATCCGCTAATGAGATATACTCTTTCTCTTCCTCAAAAAGGATAGTTATTTCTTTTCCTTCTACTTGTATTTTCTTGTTTTTTGCCATATTGTTTTATCGAAGTACATAAATTTACAAAAAACTACTTGCTTGGCTATCATTGAAATAAAAATCAAAAGAGATTATTATTATTTGCCTGAAAGTATTTCTAACGCTTTTTCCTGAGAATCCACAAAATTGATGTGCTTTACCTTGTTGCTTTCGTAAATGAAATCGTTAACACTCTTGCTTGTGAATTTCGAGAAGTCGCCAACAATAGCTATTTGAAAACGATAATTGGAAAATTTCTGTAAAATTTCCCCCGCGATTCCGTTTTTCAAGTCAAAAAAGTCTGGTGTGATATTTTTTTCATAAATAATCATCTTGTCAAAACCTTGATAGTAAACATTTCCCAGTAAATCCAAACCGTCTTGGGCAGAGTTGATAATGATATTATCAGACGTTATTTCTGCAATTTTTGTATCGTGTAAATTATATGCCTTGATTTTCATTTTGTTTGTATGTTTTTCTTACGGATTTTTACGACAATGACCGCCAATGGTTGTTCTTTCTTCGTCTTGTTATTGTCTGTTTACTTTCAGGTTTGCAAATTCATTGAAACGACTAATGGCCTGGTCAAATAACTTGCTTTGATTTTTATTCAGTGACCTGAAAAAGTCATACTTCAAATCAATTGCATTTTTTAATAGGGTGCGTTTCCAGGTTCCTATGACCTGTCCGTCAAAAACTATCATACAGTCATAACGAAAAGGGGCATCATTTCTCAAATTCATGATTGCACTTCTGTCTTTGTACCCCATTATAAATTCATCATAAACAGGCAAAAGATAAATCTTGTCAGGTTGCTTGTCGGGCAAAGGAATGTTCGGATTAAAAAAGTATTCCTGTTGTTCAATTATTTCTTTTTGCAGAAGCGGTTTAATCATTTCAATGCTTTTTTTACAATCGGTTACTGTCAATCCTGACCAGGTTGCAAAATCTTTTACTGTTGCAGGGTTTCTGCTATTAAAATAGCGTGTGGTGAGTTCGGCTAATGCTTCGTCTTTTTCCAACGACTTTTCGTGCTTAACTCTTTCGTCTAATAAGGCATACGTACATTGGTTGCCTCGTCTTTCACCACTGCAAATAATCCCCTCCAATTCAGCATTCATCATTATATAGCTCAGGCGGTGTCCTTCGGCAATGATTCTATGCTTTTTAAATTCTTTATTTATATCATTACGGGTAAGGTGCTTTCCGCCTTGTAACGTTTTAATCAAAAAATCGTTGCAACGATTAAAAATTTTATCGTCTAATTCTAACCGGCGATACATATAAGCATTGGCTGTATGCACTCTTGTAGCAGTCAATTTGAGCAACCAACGAATGTCTTTTGCAGAAACAAAATGCCAGGTGGGACGGAGCAGATGTGTCCGCAGAATTTTTCCTTCATTCAGTTTGTTTTCAATATCACTGTCTGTAAGGTGAGGCAACCGTAAGCCAAGGCCCCACTTTGTTTGAGTGTATTCCTGACCTTGCACGGCACCAAGCCATTCTACCATTTCAACAGCCGATTTTATTTTCGTGTCGGCAAGTTGCTGATTTATCAGTCGGTACCGGGCTATTTCTGTTAATGTCATTTTTTGTCAAACTTCTTTCGTTTCATTATCGGTTCTATTTAATGTATTGTCTGCTTGGGTTTTTTCAACCCATTTTACGATTTCCGGCATATTTTTTTCAAAACCTCCCGGGATAAAAAAGTTGAATACGCCAATTATTGCCGACGCCCCGCGTGTAGGCGAAAGGGCGGGGCTCACTTTCGGCTGAACGAGGACGGTAGCTGCAAATAGAGCCAAAAGTTTGATACGTGTATCCCCCCTACTGACGGCAAAACGCTTTATTAGCGGAGGTGGTCTTGATTTCGTACCTTTAAAAACTATGCTACTTTGTTTGTCCGCCAAAATAACTTGCAAGGTAGAATGACATCGCAATAGCTCCAATAATTACTGCTATCCATACCAACCTGTTTCTTTGCCCAAGTTTTCCAAAATGGAAAAAAGAGAAGCTAATTAAAAAATTTATTGTTGCCCACAGCACATTTAATTTTGGCGATGACAGCCCTACACCCGGTGGGTCTGCAAACGGTGTGGGAAATTCCTTTCCCGTAATCCCCATAATATAATGGGGTAGCATATTGATTAGAAAAACACCTGCAAGAAATGCAAGCAGGTAATGATACCATCGAGTTTGAAATATTTTATCTGACATTTTTATTTATTTTGTGTTAATAGTTTTCGGATGTAATGGCTACAGCACTTTTGTACCTGTTGTCGTTTCACAATAGTTCCATACAATTTTTTCCGTTTCATCTGAAATGTACTTTTCATTTACTTTTGCCGGTTTTCGATTGGAAAAGTATAGACCGCTGGTGCTCCTTACTTCTTCCGAAGATGCAAGATAAACAATCGTGTCCGCTCCTTGCTCTGGTGTTTTCATTAGTAACCGTATTAAGGGAAGCATAATCTTTTTTTCCGAAAAAGCCTCTGCTTTCTGCGTCTCCTATCATTTTGTTGTTAATGACAACTCCGGGGTGAAGTGTATTTACAGTAACATTGATGTTTTTTTCTTTGAGCTTTTTGTCCAACTGTCGAGCCATCATAATCAGGAAAAGTTTTGAATTTCCGTAAGCTCTGTTAGCAGCGTATCCCTGTTTGAGTTCTATATCCTGAAAGTTTGGTTTTTGCCATAAAACTGTGTCCCGCAGAAGCTGTAATAACAATACGTGATTCGGGGGTTTTCTGTAATATGTCTATTAACAACACCGACAATAGGTAGGGTGCTACAAAATTAAGTGCAATAGTTTTCTCAATACCATCTGTGGTTTCTTCTCTTTCTTTTCCGAATGTTGCTCCTGCATTCTGAATGAGTATGTCGAGGCAGTCGTATTTCTGCTTGTATTGTTCCGCCAATTTATGAATATCATCTAACACTAATAAATCCGCTATGAGATAATCAATTTTGGAGTTATTGCTTTCAGAAATAATTTCCTGTTGTACATTACGGGCTTCTTTTTCTTTGCGACCTACGATAATTATTGTGTGTCCTTGCTTTGCCAATGCCAATGCTGCGGCTTTTCCCATACCATTGGTTGCTCCTGTAATCAGTATTGTTTTAGTGTCCATAATTTTTTATCCTGTAAATTTATTCTTTTTGTTTATCAAAGCTCTGAGGCTCTGCCATTACCGCTTCAATTTCAGTTTATCGGTTATGTCTTCCAATACCGTCTGTTTGATATTTTACGTTTGGCTTACAAAAAATACTCTTCCTATCCAACTGTATTTCTTCTTTTTGGGTAACGACCAATATGAATATTTCTTCTAATGACGTTAACAGGGCAATTACCAAAATAACAGGAATTGTTTCGTACAGTTTCAACCATAAAAGTAAAGGCAAAAAAAGATTAAAAAACCTGCAACTTTATTACCTATTGTGTGAATCATTACGATTTTCCTGAATTTATACAGTCCGATTGCGATGCTTGTAAGTCTTAGTAAAAGAATGAATGTTATAAATATCCAAAACGAAGTTACAGTTTCCCAATGTTGTATTGCGATATAAGCTGTCAGCACCAAATAAAAAAATAAATCGGCAACAGAATCAATTTTTGCACCAAATGCCGATTCAGCTTTCAGTTTTCGTGCAAGATAACCATCTAATATATCAGTAATGCCTGCAAAAATATACAAAGAAAAAAATACCGTGAAATTATCAAATACGAACAATAAAAGAATTGAGGCAATAATTCTGCTGATTGACAAAATGTTAGGGATTTTAATCATAATTTATGCTTTACAAATCTATAACCATTCGTTTTATATCCAAGTGCTTTATAAAAAATGTGTGCCTGTTCTTCTCTGCCAAATCCGCTAACAAGCCAGGTTCCGATACAATTATTCATATCAGCTAATTTCTCTGCATAGTCCATTAGTTGCTTGCCAATTCCTTGTTTTCGACAAGTTTGGTCGACAACTATCAATGAGATTTCTCCAAACCTGCTATTTTCTTCAATATTCTCTCGAATTCTAAACCCGAGTAATCCGATAATTTTATTGTCTTTTTCATAGACATACAGAGTATCAATCATGCTGGATTCAATAAAATTCAAACGGTTAATTATATCCGAATTTGAAATCTCATGTCCCGTTAATTCATTTATCAAAGATTGAATGGAGTCTTTATCCTTTATTTCTGCTTTTCTAATCATAGTGTCAGTCTTTTTATTATGCTTGCGGGCGGTCGACATCTATTATGAATGTTTTCTTAGTCGGAAGTTATATGATGCTTTTTTTCATTTCGAAAACTATTTCTTTAATACATACATTTTCAGATAAATCCAATAAGTACCGGATTGTATTCAATAAATCACAGGGCTGTATCATTTCTTCATCTTTAAGAGGAGTTTTGGCTTTTTTTGCCATTTCTGTATTAACCCAACCCGGGCATAGAGACGTAACCCGTATGCCTAATGGCGCTAATTCACGATATAGGGACTCTGTTAATCCGAGAAAAGCAAATTTTGTAGAACCATAAATGCCTCCATCAGGAAAACCGTATTTTGCAGCACGAGACGCAATATTGAATATGTATCCGTTTTTTTGTGCTTTCATAATCTCCGCTACTGTTTTCAACATACTGTATTGTGCGACAACGTTTATTTCTATAATTTCTTTGAATTTATCAACAGGTTCATTGAGGGAACCGTCTATAAACATAGCTGCTGCATTCACGAGTATATCGATAGTTCCATATTTTTGATGTATGGTTTTAATTTCATAGTCAACCTTTGCGTAGTCTGTTATATCCAATGGTAATACAACCGGTTCTTGTATATGCTCATTTGATTGCATAATTTCATTATATACCTTATGCAGGTTCTGTTCATTACGAGCTATTAACACAACCCGATAACCATCATTTGCCAAACCAATCGCAATGGCAGAGCCAATTCCCTGACTCGCACCTGTAATAATTGCTAATCCTTTTTTCTTTTTCATTATGTTATTTGTTTTATACTGACGTACAATGGTCGGCGGCTTAGTGGACGAAACTTTGTCAACCGGTTTTAAATATCGTTTTATTTTGTCATTCAACTCTTCAAAACTTTCTTCAATTGATTTATTTGCTGTATCAATCGTTATTCTCTCACTATTCCACGAATGATATTCTCGGTTTTCAACTTCTTCCCATGTCGGCAATTTTAAACCTTTTACTTCTTCTTTTCTTGTTTCAATCCGCTTTCTATGTTCTTTTTCGTCTGAACATATAACTTCGATATTAACCAATATGCTGTCATTCTTTTTTGCGACTTCTTCCCATTCTCTGCGGGTGAGGGTTATCGGATTACAAGAGTCAGATACAACATTATGTCCTAATTTCAAATTATCGTCTGCTATTCTGTAAGATAATCTGTATCCTTCTCCTTGTACGTCAAAATTGCATAAATCCCGCAATCCTTGTTCTATTGTATCAATTCTCAAATAGAATGCCTCATACTCTTTTGTAATGAGTTTTGATAACGTTGATTTTCCCGAGGCAGGCAATCCTGACAGAACGAACAATATAGGTTTCATAAATTCTACCCGTTTTTTCACCGAATGTAATCGGTAAGTTGAGCTATCGTCTTCCCGTTATAAAATTCCCTCCGAAAATCGGCGAATAACTATCCGAAAACGATAATGGTCCGCGTATAGGCGAAGGAGCGGACTCACTTAGGCCCGGACGAGGACTGTAACCACAAAGTTAAGCAAAAGTTTGAAACGAGCATACACCCGCTGTTTTGCTTACACGATGTTGTTAGGTGCTGTATTTTAGTCGAGTTTTATTTTACGTTCGATGTTTACTTGCTTCAAAAAATATTCATCGTGGGAAACAACGATAAGTGTTCCCTGATATTCGTTTATTGCAAGGGTTAGAATTTCAATATTCTGTATATCCAAATTGTTTGTTGGTTCGTCTAAAACGATAATATCGGGTGATTGATTTCCAATTGTCAGGCAACAAAGCATCAATCGCATTTTTTCTCCGCCACTAAGCGAAACACAAGGTTTATCCCAATCTTCTTTTGTAAATAAAAATCGGCTGAGCCTTATTTTTACTTCATGTTCTTGCAGTGAAGAAGTATTATGGGATTCAGCTTGTTCGTAAACAGTTAATTCATTGTCTATTAGCGAATAGTCTTGATCGATATAAACCGATTTGTTCTCTGTAATAAAAACAGTTCCATTGATTGGCTGTAACTTACCTAAAATAATTCTTATCAAAGTTGTTTTGCCTGAACCATTCAAACCTTGTATTGCAATTCGTTCTTTACTTGTAATCTGGAAACTCAGATTTTCTTTCCATAGATTTTTCTGACCACTGTAAGCGAAATTAATTTCGTCAGCCGTAAACAAAATCTTCCCTTTATGCAGTGATGAATTATCAAATCCGAACTTCATTTTGGCAATATCAGGTAATTCGTTTCGTAAAATTTTTACTTCCTCTGATATTCCTCCGATTTTTTCAGTATGAACACTTTTTGCTTTTGAGGTACTTTTTTCGGCTTTGTCTTTTAAGGTATTCATCATAATTCTGGCAACTCCCGCTTTTTCTTGTTTCTTCTTGCCACGTGCATCGAGTTTTTGTTGCCTTTCCAACGTCTCCCTTTCTTTTTCTTTTGCTTTTTTCAGGGCTTTCTCTTTTCCTCTGATGGATTGTTCCAATGCATCGCTTTCTATTTGTTTCTGCTCGACATAAAAATCATAATTCCCGCCATAAACAGTAATCCCGTGTTTGTTTAATTCGCAAATCGCATCTAAAATATTCAATAATTTACGGTCATGACTGACTATTATCAACGTACTTAAAGTAGTGGCAATATAGTCATACAATAATTTTCTTCCTGCTATATCTAAATGGTTGCTTGGCTCGTCAAGTAAGACAAAATAGGGTTGATGAATGGAAATTCCCGCAAGAAAAACTTTTGTTTTTTGACCACCGCTTAAATTTTCCATTTTTTTCGTAAGGTCTACGTTTTCTATCTGCCAATAATTCAATGCTTGCGAGCATCTGTCTTCTATGGTCCAATCATCGGCAAGCAAGTCCATATTTTCTTCCGTCACTTTTCCATCGAGAATTTCTTTCAGGGCATTGAGTTTTACGTCAATTTTCAATGCTTGGGCAACTGTAAGATGATTGAATTGTCCGAAAATTTGAGGGATATAATAGGGTTCGATGTCAGACTGTATCTGTCCGTCAGAAGGTGGGAGTTCTCCTGCAATAATTTTCAACAAAGTGGATTTTCCAACTCCGTTATTGCCAATAAGTGCGGTTTTTTCGTTATTATCTACAGCGAGATTGATATTGTCAAACAATACATCTTTATTAGGATGTACGTAAGATATATTATTAAGAGTAAGCATAATTTCTTTCTTTGATTGTGAATACCTCTAATTCACCACATATTCGGAATGTGGTTTTGTTATTTGTATGTCAAAAAGAAATTATATCCTACATTTTCTTCATTTTTTAGTTTGAGTCCGCAAATATACAAAATTATCCTCAAATCATATAGCACATAACGGTTCGCGTGTATGTGTAGTGGCGGGATTAGTCGGCAGCACGGGCTTTTGTTTTATGCTTTGAACAACTTATCGAGTCCGCTATTGATGAGGAGTAATCCGGAAATAGCGGATAATATGGTTAAGATTCTGCTTTTCATTTTTGGTTGTTTTGTATGATTGATAATAACTCATCCAGATTTTGCAAGCTCATAGTAAAGCCTTCTTTAAAGCCCATTTCAATAATTTTTTTGAGATCGGTAAGGGTGTCAAAGGTAAGTGTAATATCTACCCGGGTCATACCTTCTTTCGTGCTAAAATTGTTTTCCCATTTATTTTGAGGTAATTCCGGGTTCATTGTACCGTTCTCATCACAGAAGCCATCTTTTGCGCTAAAATGTTTTTCTTTTACGATAGAAATATAATGGAGTTTGCTCCAATGTTTTTCGTCATCCGGACCTACCATTGCATATAACCAATAGCCGCCCTCCCGAAAATCCATTGATTTGGTTTCAGCTCTCCAAGGTTTCGGAGCCCACCATTGGTCGAGTAGTTCGGCTGTTGTCCAGGCTTTCCAAACCAATTCGAGGTTTGCTGCGAATTCACGTTTGATATGAATGCTTTTGTTTGCCTTGTTTATGGAAAAATCGAATAATAATGCTGGTTTCATTTTTCTTTGTTTTTAATAGTGGATAATAAATTGTCTATTTCTCTATTTCAAGTTGGTAATAGATTTCCCTGCCTTTCTGTTCCTGGTTTATCAATTCACATTCGGTTAGAATCCGCAGGTGTTTGGAAACCGCTTGTCGTGTCATTTCAATGAATCAATGTAATAACGAACCATCGGTCTGTTTTTCGATGTGCGGTCCACGATTTCAAAACCTGCCCGCTCAAATGATTTATACAAACCTATCCATGCAAAAGCGTCTGGAAGTTTTTCCTGTGTGGGTATGGTCGGGTAGGCTTCAATAATTTTAATTCCCTTTTCTTTGGCATACCTTACAAGTCCTTTTAAAAGTTCAACTGAAACACCCTGCCGCCTGAAATCTCTTGCTATAAAAGTACAAGGAACAGACCATACGGGTTTATCATCGATGCGCTTGTGAACTCTGGATTTCTCTAATTTTAAAAAGTCTTCTCGTGGTGCAAATGCACACCAGGCGATGGGTATATCTTCGTAAAAACCAAGAAGTCCTGTTGGCTGATTGTCCCAAACAAGCCGTTTCATTGCGTTTTTGTTTCCGTCATTTGCTTTTCCTTCCTTAAAGTCAGTTTTGTTTAGTCGAAAGAACATACACCAACAGTTGCTGCAGGCACCTCTCGGACCAAAGAGTTGTTCGAATTTGTTCCAGTTAGTTTTTGACAAGGGTTCAAACCTCAATGCTGCCTGGAAATTATTATCAATGTTCTGTTTTGTCATTTTAATTCTTTGTTACTATCTGCATGGTCGTTCTGCCGGATGTTGTGTCCACCTGAAACTTTTATTATCTGCCCTGTTATCCACAATGCATTTTCATTTACAAGAAAACTTACCGTATGCGCAATATCTTTCGGGAATCCTAATCTTTTTACAGGTAAGTCTTCTAATACTTGCCTTTCCAATTCTTCATCTATCCAACCTGTTTTTTGTTCCAGGCTCATTTTCTGATTTAATTATATGCAATCCCTCATTTTATGCTTGCAGGTAACGTGTTATTTATGCAGTAAATATACAGCTTTTTGGAGATATGAAATTCAAAAATTCCATAAAATAATGTTTCCCTTTCTTTTGACCACAACGCAAACCTGGATAAATGTGCGGCTGAAAATTTTGCCATTGTAAGGAAGATTGCCCTGAATCTATTGAAAAAAGATACAAACACCAAATTTTCTCTGATTGATTATTTTTTATGTATTTTGTGAAATACGAATGCTTTTGCCTGTTCGGTAATGGTGTAAACCACGGGAACCACGACCAGCGAAAGCAACATCGAACTTGTCATTCCGCCGATAATGACCCATCCCATCCCGCTTTTCCATTCGCTTCCCGTACCGTGCGACAAGGCAATGGGCAACATTCCGACCACTATGGCAACGGATGTCATTAAAATGGGGCGCAGGCGGAGTTTTACGGCTTCGGTCAGCGCATCGTGGATGTTTTTTCCTTCTCCGCGCAGGTGATTGGTAAAGTCAACCACCAGGATGGCATTTTTGAGTACCAGTCCTACCAACATAATAATACCGAGTATGCTGAAAATACTGAGTGCCTGCCCTGCCAACGCCAGTGCCAACAAAGCGCCGATAATGGAAAGCGGTATGGAAAACAGTACCACGAAAGGGTGCAGGTAACTTTGGTACAATGCCACCATAATCAGGTAGACGAGTACAATGGCGATGAGCAAGCTGTTCCGAGGCTTCCGAACGCCTCTTCCTGATATTTAAGCTCTCCTTCGGGAAGATAGCGAACCCCTTCGGGAAAATCGGTTTTTTCAAGAAAGCTTATTATATCGTTGCCGACATCCCCTACCGTTCTGCCCAGCACCTGCGATTCGAGCATTACCGATGATATACGTCCGTAGCGTTCACGCTTCGATGTTCCTGTTTCTTCCGTGATAGTCGCAAATTGTTTGAGTTTTACCGTTTGTCCGAAATTATTGATAAAGGTCAGGTTTTCGACATCGCTGATGGATTGGCGGTTAAAAGCATCGAGGCGCACATTGATATCGTATTCGAAATTTCCATGTTGGAATTTACTGTCCGTGTTGCCACTGAACGAAGTGTAAATCGTTGAACCTACCACCGCAGGCGACAGTCCCAGACGCGCCATTTTTTCCTTGTCCGTTCTGATTACAACTTCGGGATTTCCGCCTTCTATGGTCAATCTGACATTGCTTGTACCTGCTATTCGGGCTATCTGCTGTTGCATTTCTTCGGCAAAAGCCATCAAAGTATCTACATCCGCCGATTGAAAAACGACTTGAAGAGGGGCATCATCGACACCTCCGATAAGATTTATTACCGCCGATTCTACTTTTACATCGGTAAATGTTTCGTTCAGTTCGCGTTCGAGCCTTTTTACAAATAAGTTAGACGAAATATCCCGCTTATCTTTGTCCACCAACTTGATGTTGATTTCGGACTGATAATTTCCGCTTTGCGCCGCCAGAAAACCCGACCCACTGCCCACTGAGGTATAAATGCCGACTACTTCGGGGTTTTTACTGATGGCTTCCTCTATCTTCCGCGTCATCAGGTTGTTTTGCTCGATGGTATAGTTTTTCGGATATTCCACCGTTACGATACATTCGCCTGTGTCGCCTATATTCAGGAATTCGCTTCCTATAAATCCTCCTGCCAACAGCATCACGGAACCGATAAACATCAGGGTTGCGATACCCAGCGTCGCCCATTTTCGGCGCAAAGACCATTGAAGAAGCCGATGAATAGCGTCCGAAAATTTCCCTATTCCCCACTCAAAACCCGCTACGGTTTTACCCCATAGTGTTTTACGGTTAAGCGATTCAAGTTTTGAAAAACGCGATGTAAGTAAGGGAACAACGGTAAACGCCACCAGAAGGCTCAGCAATACCGACATAACCACCGTCATGGCAAAGGGCGCGATAACAGGCGATATAATACTTTCGGACAACGCCACAGGGAGAAATACCACCACGATTACCAGCGTGATGGAGACCACGCTCAGTCCTATCTCGCGTATGCCGTCAAGAGTTGCCCGCAAGCGCGTTTTGCCCATTTCGAGATGACGGTATATGTTTTCGAGCACCACGATGGCATCGTCCACCAGCGTTCCGATAACCAGGGAAAGCGCCAGCAAGGTCATCAGGTTGAGCGAGTAACCGAACAGATTCATCCCTACAAAAGTGGAAACGATGGACAAGGGCACGGCAATCATTACAATCACCGCGTTGCGACCGCTGTGCAGGAAAAACAGCATGATAAACGTTACAAGGATAACAGCCAGTAGCAAATCGAAACTGACCGAATCGGCGGCATTGATGATTATCAGCGACCCGTCCTGCGGAATGCTGAACTGCATATTCGACGAGGCATAACGGTTTTCGAGCAAGGAAATTTCTTCTTTTATCGCTTCGCAAACGGTAACGGTATTGGAGCCATCCTGCTTTTTGATTTGGATACCTACGGCAGGTTCGCCGTTCACACGGTAAAGCGAGCTGACATCTTTTTCCGTATCAATGATTTCCGCCAAGTCTTTCAGTTTCACTAAGGAACCGTCGGAACGTTGGGTAACGACAAGGTCTGCCAGCTCGGATACCTGCGTGAACTTTGCGGACATGCGCAACATGGTTTGGTTGCGGTCGTTCGTAATCTTTCCCGCAGGAAAATCGAGGTTTGACGCTTGTATGGCATTTACCACCTGCAATACGGACAGGTTGTAATTGTCTAATTTATCGTGATTGACATTGACCTGTATTTCGCGTTCCGTCGCTCCCAGAAATGTGATTTCCGCCACTCCGTCTATTTTGGCAAACGCGGGTTTGATGCGGTAATTCAGTTCGTCGAACAACTCCGTTGCAGGCATGTCGGCTTTTACGCTTAATGTCATGACAGGCAGGGCGTTTACCGAAAGTTTCGTAACAACAGGTTCTAATGCCTGCGGCGGCAACAATCCGCCGATTGCCTGAATTTTACGTACCGCGTCGTTTACGATAGGGTCTACCTCCGCATCAATTTTTAAGGTAACAATCACCATAGACAGCCCTTCCTGCGAAATAGAACGGATGACGTCTATGTTAGGTAAGCCCGCTACGGCTTCTTCGACATGTTTGGAAACGCTGTTTTCTACTTCGGCAGGATCCGCGCCAGGGTAAACCGTTACTACCGTAAAAACAGGCGAACTGAATTCGGGTATCAATTCATAATTCAGTGACCTGTAACTTAAAATGCCCAGGAACACAAGTACGGTAAATAGAACGACTACCAAGGTAGGACGTTTTATGGATATTTCTGATATGTTCATCGTGATAATTTTTATTGGTTGATAATTCTTACCTTACTGCCGTCCTGTAAATTGATCTGTCCGGAAAGTACGATCCTGTCAGTTTCCGTCACTCCTTCCGTAACTAGAACTTCGGCTTCGTTCAGTGTCCGGGCTTTTACCTGCTTGGATATCACGGTATCGCCGCTGGCGGTGAACAGCTTTCCGTCTCTGACACTGCCTACGATGCATTTGCGGGGGATAACGAGGCCATCGTTGCCGGTCTCGTTCGTAAAGATTGCTTTTCCGCTCATTCCCGCCCGCAGTATTCCGCCGGGATTGTTCAATTCCGTTTCTACTTTATACCGTCCCGACAGATCCGGCACTGTACTTATGCCGCGTATGTTTCCCGGGAAAGAATTTTCCGGAAACGCTTCGATAAAGATCTCGGCTTTCCGTTCCGTACCGAGCGCCAGAACGTCTTCCTCCGCCATATTCACCGTGAATACCATCCGGTCTTGTTCCACGATGGTGAATACAGGTACGGAAGGCAACAGATAAGAACCTTTTTCCACCAGGCGGTTTGCAATTACTCCGCTGACTGGAGAACGGACGGTCGTGTTTTCGAGTTGCTTTTTCGACTGCGTGAATTGCGTCAGCGCATTTTGGTATTTCAGTTTGACGGCTTCGAGTTGTTGTTGCGTAATGGCTTCGCCACCCGCCAGATTGTCGTAACGTGACAGGTCTTTTTCGGCATTATCAAGGTTTATCTTCGCCAGTTGGTACTGACTTTCGACTACTTCCTTTTCCACCGTTACCAGTGTTTGCCCGATACGGACTTTATCGCCGATGTTCCCGTTGACCGACAATACATTACCGGATATTTCGGCAAGGATCGTTACTTCGGCCCTCGATGTCAATACACCGTTTTCAGTAATACGTTGCGAAACGCTTTGCCTTTTCGGGGTAACAATTTCCACCGGGACAATCATGCTGTATTGTTGCATGGCTTGCAGTTCATTGTCTAATCGTTTTTTATTGTTGGCCAGTTGAAGGATCCCTAAAGCTACAACAGCAATAATGATCCCTGTTCCGGCATACTTTTTAATTCTTTTCATTTGTATATTTATTTGTTTGGTTTATTGATATTCTGGTTATTATCTTCTATTTTTGTGTTTCCTTTGAGTTTTTGAGTCTTCATGGCTGATTTTTGCCGCAAAGCTTGTCTGCCCTGCTACAGGCATACAAAAACACAAAGTTCACAAAGTCCATATATTCATTTATTGTGGACGTGATGGCAATTTTATCATATCATTTGTAATTCTTACTTTTCAATGAATAAATGCAGTTCCCCTTTTACCTTTTTCACATCCAGACCGGCATTTTTTAGTTGCATCAATGCGTTGGAGTAGGAGAGGTGTGCTTCGGTGAGTTCGTTCTCCGACATCAGCAGATCGGACAGCGGAACAACCTGTTGCCGATATCCCTGTAAGCTGACATCGTAGATTTCTTCCGCAACCTGTATGTTTTTCTCCTGCCGGTGCAGGATTTCCAGGCTGTTCCTATACTGGCTCAGAGCGTCGACAAGTTCTTTGGAGAAATATTCCAGGGTATTCTCCCGTGTATTCTTCAATTGCATCAGTTCCAGATCGTACTGTTTTATTTTCGAACGTTTTTCAAAACCGTCGAAAAGCGGGATGGTCAGGTTGATGCCCACAACACCGACCTTATAGAATTTATCATCTCCTCGTTTGAAAAAATCGAATTCGTTCCGCTGTCCCTGATAATAGAATTGTCCGAATCCGGTTAAGGTTGGCAGATAGGATTGCCGGATCGATTTCCGGGTGAGTTCAGTTATTTCGATCCGTTTATCCAGTAATTGTAATTCCATTCTATCCGGAAGTTGGGTTTTATCAAACATATCAATCAGAATATTATCCTGTGAAAAAGCAAAGGTATCGGACAATATCACTCCGGTTTCCACAGGTAATCCGATAAGATATTTTAACAGTCCCAGTTGGTTGTTATATAACTGATCCAGGTTGTCTATATGGGTTTGCAGGTTATCTCTGGCTACAGATATCCTGGAATAATCGGTTTTCCGGATAAGATCGTTCCTGCTCTGAAGTTCCGCGATCTCAAGCAAACGATCCATGTTATTTACCCGTACGTTTAAGAGCGTAACCTGTTCATGGGTAGCCTGGCATAAATAATATAACTGCGATATTTGGAAGATGATCTCCTCTTTTTCTGTTGTAGGTTTAATTCTTCCAGCGCAGTCATTTTCCGTGCCAGTTGCAACGACGTAAAATAACTTTGGTGGTACAATAACTGGGTTGCCTTGAAACCGCCCGACAGATCGAAAGTGGTTCCTATTTCCACGGGGATAGGGCCGGTCTGGCCGAAAATTTCCCCCGGAACAACTAATTTCGGTATGGCATAATTGTAATTAAAAATGCTATACGCTTCCAGTTGCGGATACAGTTTGCCTTGGAGCTCCTTCGACCGGTATTGTGTTTTCTGCCGTTCAAGTTCCGTATTTCGCACGGTTACGTTCTGATGAATCCCTAACCGGCAGGATTCTTCCAATGACAGGGATACCTTCCCATTCTGGGCGATAAGAGGTATCATCCCTGAGATCCATACGATTATTATAAGTCCTTTTTTCATTTTCATACGATAAATTTTATTTTTTCTAGTAGGTGTATGGAACTCGCTATAATCATCTTTTTGTGTGTGATTGATTTCCATGCTCGCTTCATACGATTATTTTATTTTTTACATTATGGTGTATAAAACTTGCCGATGGTCATTCCCTTGGACGTGAACTTCTCACATGCTCGTTTTATAATTATATTGCTGTTTGCGTAAACCGACCATCCGGTTTATCATTGTGAAAAATATATTGCTTTTTTGATCATCTGTTCTGAATTTTATTTTACCGGATACCTTTGCGGGCCCTGAGAAAAATAACCGACTTTTAAAAGACCGACCAGTCGGTCTTTTAAATAGCAAAAAAATTTATACTTTTAAATCATTATACAATCCATTCCAAAGAATTAATAATTCATCCTGTAAATTCCTGATCCTGCCTTGCATAATGAGTCGTTGGCCGATACCGTCGCTGATGTAAACAAATAGTTTGGCAATTTGCATGGGTGTCATTAAGCTTTTGATTTCTCCGCGTTCTATGGCTGATTGTATTACCTTTTCCCATGCATATAATTCTTCGGTATGGAGTTGTTCCACCTGTTCCTTAAAACCCGGAAAAAGGTTTATCGCATCAAATGTCAACGTAATATAAGTAAGATCGTCGTCATCATTCACATCTTCAAGAAATTCCTTTAACTTCATGAATTTTTTGAAGCTGCTGTCGATGTAATCATGGTAAAATTCATAAAAAGAATTTTTACTGAATTTATCGAAATCTATATTTAACATTCTGAGATAAGTGTCTACTATTTCGAGAAAAAGACTTTCCTTGCTGGGGAAATAGTGATAAAATGCCCCTTTGGAAAGCCCGGTAACCTCCACGATCTCTTTCATTGTTACCGCTTTGAAGCTTTTCTGCAAAAAAAGAACCGTTGCTTTTTTTAAGATATGTTCTCTCGATCCATTCATATGCAAACCGACTGTTTGGTCTGCAAATGTACATACTATTTTGAAATAAACAAACAAAACACTGATTTTTTTCTGTAAAAATGTAATTTTTCCTAAGGCGACTGTTCATTGATCATTTCCTAACGTGAGTTCCGGATAAGATAGCCTGTTAGAACTTCCCCCGATAGCTAACGGGACTATCTTTAATCCTTATGCGTAACTCACGGTAATTAGGATAAGACAATTTTCACTATCTTTGCATCCCAAATAAAATACAAATCGCAAATTAAATATGTCCGACGATAAAAAAATAATTTTTTCCATGGTGGGTGTCAGCAAGACGTTTCCGCCTCATAAGCAAGTACTGAAAGATGTCTACCTCTCGTTCTTCTACGGCGCCAAAATAGGTATCATTGGTCTGAACGGATCGGGAAAATCAACGCTCCTGAAAATTATTGCCGGGATAGAAAAAGAGTATCAGGGCGAAGTGGTGTCCGATAAGAGTTTTTCGGTGGGTTATCTGGAACAGGATCCGAAGTTAGATCCGGATAAAACAGTTATCGAGATCGTACGTGAAGGGGTGCAACCCGTGATGGATCTGCTGCAGGAATACGAAGATATCAATCTGAAATTCGGATTGCCGGAGTATTACGAAAACGAAGACAAAATGAATTCGCTTTTTGCCCGTCAAGGCGAATTGCAGGACAAGCTGGATGCCTCCGACGCATGGAATATCGATAACCGCCTCGACCGGGCCATGGATGCACTGCGCTGTCCGCCCGAAGAGCAGTCGATCCGCGAGCTGTCGGGGGGAGAACGCCGCCGGGTGGCGCTGTGCCGCCTGTTGCTTCAGGAACCCGATGTACTGCTGCTTGACGAGCCTACCAACCACTTAGATGCGGAATCAATTGACTGGTTAGAGCAGCATTTAAAACAATACAAAGGTACGGTGATTTGTATCACGCACGACCGTTACTTTCTGGATCATGTAGCCGGATGGATTCTCGAATTAGATCGCGGCGAAGGTATTCCATGGAAAGGGAATTATACGTTGTGGTTAGAGCAAAAACCAAAAGGATGATGCAGGAGGAGAAGCAGGCGAGCAAACGCCGTAAGACCCTCGAACGAGAGTTGGACTGGATCAACCTGGCTCCTAAAGCACGGCAGGCCAAA
>AGTN01061434.1_pt1 | contig 50679 bp, 38 predicted proteins | sample 314218 | NCBI WGS metagenome assembly AGTN01 (sample SAMN02954264, study PRJNA73603) | bioreactor metagenome | biome: terrestrial; feature: non-aerated bioreactor; material: poplar woody material; isolation source: poplar biomass | place: USA | collected 2006-12 | reverse complement strand
ATTGTAATTCCCTACTATTTTGGCAGGGGCTCCGACTACTACTGAGTTTTCAGGAACTGATTTGGTTACTACACTACCCGCTCCAATAATGACATTATTGCTGATTTCTACACCGGGCATTATAATGCTGTTTACCCCTATGAAGACATTGTTTCCTATTATCACACGTTGATACTTATACCTTCTCCCTTTTTCATCTCTTGCTAACCAAGCTGAACCGTCGTGTGTTAATATCCTCACTCCAGCTGTAATTGTAACATTGTTTCCAATACGGATCAAGAAAGGCTCGGAACCAAAATCATTGATATACAATCTGCAATTAGTGCCTATCTCCACACCTTTATATCTTGCATAGGCAACAAGGTCTTTGCGGTAGAGATATTTTTCATATAAACGTTTAAATATAATATTCATCATATTAAAAAAACAAACACGACATAAACAAAAATGAACTGATAGATTATTTTATTTTTTTCTTATTAGTAAAGGTGCTATTATACCTCCAAAGTCAACCTTTAAAATTTTAAAAACAAGTAAAACGAATAAAACATATATAGTACCTACCATAAGGAGCTCTATTAGCATATCTAAATTTTGTTTCTCAAAGACAAATTTAAGTAGCAGCATAATTGCGGAGCAAAAGAGAACTAAACTAAGTTGTAACTTAATTGGAAATAAGTCTATTAGTTTTATGTTAAATATATCTGCAATATATTTCATTAGCAAAAGAACTAATACAATTCGCATAGTAATAGAAACGTAAATTATAACGTATGGAGAGTTAAATAGCACAATCGCCAGGTATTCTAAGAATAGAATTGAAAAAGCAATAAACATATGGACACGAGAATAATACTTTGTTGCACCTGTACCTAACGCCAACATTAGTGGAAAGAGAGCTATTAATTGGACGAAAGAAAGAGCTGTCCGTAGTTTAAAATAAAATGCAGATTCAGTATAACCATCTCCGTATAATAGAATCATCAATGTTTCTGCATAGAAAATAAGGAAGATTAATAAAGGGTAAACTAAAATTATTGTTTTTTCAAGAGCACTATTCCACATCCTCTTTAGTTCTTCTGATATTCCATCTCTAGTAATGTTTTCGCTAAAAACGGGCAGCAAAATTGTAGCAATTGCAGAAATTACCATACTAACTATTGGGAATTCAAAAAAACCGTTTGAGAATTCGGCAAACACTTTACTTCCAAAATATCGACTTATAAAAAATTGATCAGAAGAACTTATAATTAATCCCCAAAAGCTTGCATAAAGTAGAGGAATAGAAAATTTCAAAATTTCTCTGTACGAAATTTCTGATTTAATGTGCTTTTGGCCTCTGGTAGTCCTATTTTTTAGAGATAAAGCCACAATAAAACTTATAAAGGAAGCTGCTACAAATCCTTGAATTGCTTCAAGGTATCCTAAATTAAACACGAGAACGGGAATAGCTGTACATAACAGCATTAAGGAGCGAGATAATATTGTATACAACGTCATTATGTGGCTTTTTTTTAATGCGGCAAGAATGTTCTCTATACCTAGTGTGGGAAGCGTAAAAAGAGGAACAAGAGAAAAATATTTTAATGCTGTTTTTAAATCTGAATTTTTAAGAGCTTCTGCAATGATTCCGGATCCGAAATATAGCACTACAGAGAATACAAAGCCTACCAATAAAAGTATTGAAGAAATCTTATTGATTACGTCTTTCATTTGGTTATCCTCAACTTTAGGAATAAAATAACCGTATGCTTTAGGTAATCCCATTGAAAATATTACCAATAATGTGCCATAAATATAAATTACTTGTTTATAAGTACCATAATCTTCTTTTGGTAAATATCGGCTAAGTATAGCAACGCTAATAATAGAGAATCCGAAAGTAAATAAATTTCCTAGTGATAACCAAAATACTTGTTTAGTGTTGCTGCTCATCTGTGCTTGTTGCTTCTGCTATATTGATGTCGGAGAGCAAATAGGTTTTCGTAATAATGACGGATTTGTATAGTTCGTCTACTTTTCCTTGATCTCCGAAGGAAAACCCGAAATTACTTTCTTAATTTTTTCTACCATATGCCCTTTATCCTCCGCATTGATGTGGTTCGTGGTGCGTCAACTTTTTCACGAATAACGGTATAACCGCGGCATAAGCACCATCAGAATCCTGCCGGCGTCCGAACACATTAAAATAACGCAAACCGATGCATTCCATCCCATAGGTACGGGCAAATACATCGGCGTATAATTCGTTTACATATTTCGTGACGGCGTAGAGTGACAGCGGCCGACCGATCTTGTCCTCCACTTTCGGTAGGGTTTCACTGTCGCCGTACGTGGAGGAACTGGCCGCGTAGATGAAACGTTTCACTCCGGTGTCACGTGCCGCCGCCAGTATGTTCAGGAAGCCCGAAATATTGACTTCGTTGGTCGTAACGGGATCTTTAATGGATCGGGGTACGGAGCCCAAAGCCGCTTCATGGATCACATACTCTGCGCCCTCGACCGCCTTTCGACAATCGTCCATGTGGCGGATGTCACCTATAATCAGTTTGAATTGTTTCGGATAGGCATTGAGCAAGGGGAGCAGGTTTTCGATCTTTCCGGTAGCGAAATTGTCTAAACAGGTTACCTGATGGCCTTTTGCCAATAACGCTTCGCATAAGTTAGAGCCTATGAACCCGGCTCCTCCCGTAACAAGAATAGAACTATTTGTCAGCATATTTCTTCACTTCTCTCTTCTTCCCTTACAGTCTTCCGTCAACGATTTCTTTCGGCAAAAATCCTTTCACATCGAAAATCACCCGGCAAGGCCTTAAGAAAGATTCTAAGTTTAGTTTCTTGAAATCCGTATGGGCTACTGCCAACACGGCCGCGTCGAATTGGTTGCCGAGGAGTTCTGTCGTGGTGGCTATGCCGTATTCGCGCATCACGGTCTCCGGATCTACCCACGGATCATACACCGTAATGTTCAGGTTGTATTGTCGAAGGGTATGGATGATGTCGATCACCTTGGTGTTTCGCACGTCGGGGCAGTTCTCCTTAAACGTGAATCCGAGGATCAGGATATCCGACCCGATGACCTGGATTTTCTTTTTCAGCATGCACTTGAGCACTTCGTTGGCTACGTATTCTCCCATGCCGTCGTTCATTCGTCGTCCGGACAGTATGATCTCGGGATTATACCCGCAGTGTTGCGCCGCCTGTGCCAGATAATACGGGTCTACACCGATGCAATGGCCGCCCACCAGTCCGGGCGTGAACGGCAGAAAGTTCCATTTGGTACTTGCCGCCGTGAGCACTTCCTGCGTGTCAATCTTCATTCTGTTGAAGATCTTGGACAATTCGTTCACAAAAGCAATGTTGATGTCTCGTTGGGAGTTTTCGATCACTTTGGCGGCTTCAGCCACTTTAATGGAAGGTGCCTTATGAGTACCTGCCTGTATGATCGATCGGTAAACAGAATCAATTATTTCCGCCACTTCAGGTGTTGATCCAGATGTTACCTTCTTAATCTTTTCAACTGTATGTTCTTTATCGCCCGGGTTAATTCGCTCGGGTGAATAACCTGCGAAGAAATCTTCATTGAACTTTAATCCTGATATTTTTTCTACTACAGGGATGCAATCTTCTTCCGTAGCGCCGGGATAGACGGTGGATTCATAGATAACGATATCGCCTTTTCCGATGACCTTGCCTACCGTTTCACTCGCTTCCATCAATGGGGTAAGATCGGGGCGATTGTTCTTATCTACCGGCGTGGGTACGGTAACGATGTATATGTTGGCGTCTTTAATATCGTTGAGATCGGTAGAGCTATAGAGACCGACGGTTGGCGACCGGTGGCTGGTGAAGGGGTTTTCTTTTACCAAAACAGATTGAAGCACGTCATCTTCTACTTCCAGGGTATAGTCGTGTCCTCCTCTTAGTTCATCTACACGTTTTTTGTGAATATCGAACCCTACAACGGGATATTGAGTGGCAAACAATCTGGCCAAAGGCAACCCTACATACCCGAGGCCGATCACGGCGATTTTTGTTTCCTGATTCATTCTATGAAGTTTTATAAGTTTTCCCAATACCACTTCACGGCTTCTTTCAGCCCTTCGCGCAGATTGTATTGCGGATCGTAGCCTAACAACCGTTTTGCTTTATAGATATTCGCCAAAGAATGAGGGATATCTCCCGTCCGGTTGGGGCCGTAAATGGGTTCAATATTCCGGATTCCGGGATCGAACTCACCGAGATATTCTTTCAGATAAGCCGCTAATTGATTGAGTGTGGTTTGTTCGCCGCAAGCGGTGTTATATACCTGATTGACTGCTTCGGGAAGGGTTGTCTTCATTGCTCGCAGGTTCATCTGTACGACGTTGTCAATATAGGTGAAATCGCGGCTATATTCGCCGTCGCCGTTGATAACAGGCGATTGATGTTTCATCAATTGCATCACAAACCTGGGGATAATCGCGGCATAAGCTCCTTCAGGGTCCTGCCGCCTGCCGAAGACGTTAAAATAGCGCAGGCCGATGCATTCCAAACCGTAAGCGCGCGCAAACACACCGGCATAGAGTTCGTTCACATATTTTGTTACGGCATAGGGAGACAACGGTTTGCCGATTACCTTCTCCACTTTGGGCAATGATTCCGAATCTCCGTAAGTAGATGAACTGGCGGCATAGATAAAACGCTTTACATTGGCATCGCGGGCGGCCACCAACATATTCAAAAAACCCGACACATTGACTTCGTTGGTCGTGATCGGGTCCTTGATGGAGCGGGGCACGGAGCCCAAAGCCGCCTGGTGAAGTACATATTCCTTTCCTTCTGCCGCTTTACGGCAGGTTTCCAAATCGCGTATATCGCCTTCTATCAATGTAAAATGAGGATGGGAAAGGAAGGGTTGTATGTTCTCCCGTTTTCCCGTAGAAAAGTTGTCGAGACATGTTATCCGGTTCCCGGATGCCAGAAGTTCTTCCACTAAATTGGAGCCGATAAAGCCGGCTCCACCGGTTACTAAAATGGTTTTATCGCTTATCATGTTTGTCTGTTTCAATGTTGAGGAAGTGCAACATATATACCGGTTGTTGGCGGTCTTTGGCCGGTATAAATAACCTGAATTCGGTAAATTATTGAATCTTGGAATTATTGAATAGTTGAAATACTGCCAATATGTTCAAGCGTCTGATCTGCTTTATGCTTATTCTTATTTTGTTCATTTTCCGGAAATGATTCAGCGAATGTATATCGGTTCCTGCAAAATCATACATATTCTTTTGCAGGAGTTTTTCAGCCGTAACCCTGACGGATGTTCCGTACGTTCCGGTGACGGACGGGAGGTTTAACTGAAATTCCACCCCGAAAGACTTTAACCGGTAGAAATCCTTTATCGTCATATAGGTATATCGTTCGGGATGCGCTAGGAGGGGGAAATATCCTGCCGCCCGAATACGTTTCAACAGGCCGTCAAAGTCCATAGGAGGATTAAAAAAGGAGGTTTCTACCAACAGCCGGTTTTCCTCCAACGGGAGCAGGTCGTTCTCAGACAGCCTTTTTTCAAAAAGAGTATCCAGCATATACTCCGCAGCCAAATGGAGTTCGATACTGCCCCGATAAACGGTTTTCAACTCTTCAAAACATGTTTGCAGGTGCGAAGTAGTATTGGGAATATCCTCCATAATATGGGGTGTAAGCCAGATACATCTTACCCCGTGTTGTTCGAAATAGTCCAGCGCTTGCAGCGCTTTCTCCATGGTTTGTATGCCGTCGTCCACTCCGGGGAGCAAGTGGGAATGGTAATCGGTAAACCCGTTGAAGAAACGGATTTCGGGCAAGGTGAAACGACGCGAAAAGAGACGCATAAGAATTGTGAATTATATATTACCAATCCCAGAATTTTGGAATCCTGAAATTATTGAATCCGAAGTTTACTCATCATCGGTATAACCGGCTCCGCCTGCGTATCCGTAGCTGTACCCATACCGGTGATAGCCGTACCGGGCATCCGCCTGAACGGTTCCGTTCAGGATCAGCGCCATGTTCTTGTATTTTTGGGAGGTATAAAAATGCTCCACTTCGGGCAACATGGCACGGTCGAATAATCCGGCCCGGACAACAAAGAGCGTCATATCCACCAATTGGTTGATAATGGAAGTGTCGGCGACGATTTCTACCGGGGGACAGTCAATAAAAATATAATCGTATTCCGAACGCAATTCGGTCAACATCTGCCCTAAACGTTCTTCAAACAACAATTCGGTGGGATTGGGAGGAATGGTGCCCACGGGAAGTACATCCGGACCGGCATGGATTTCTCCCTTTACAATGACGGACCTCCAGTCATCAAGCTGATGTCCCAGATAATCGGCAATACCGGTTTTGGGAGATTGGATATACCCACTGAGCAGTGCTTTACGCATATCAAGGTCTATCACCAACACTTTCTTCCTTTTAATGGTAAAACTGGCAGCAAGGTTCATGGTAATAAACGTTTTTCCGCTATCGGGATTAATGGACGTAAGCATAATTACCTTGGCCCGGTTCTCTTTTTTCATCATAAATTCCAGGTTGGTGCGGATCACACGGAACGCTTCATTGATGACATTGCGGCTTTTCTCTTTCACCACAATCTCCCGTTTCTCTGTTTCCTTGCGGTAGAATTTTTTTCGTTTGCAGTATAACGGTATTTCGCCGATAAACGGAATGGTCATCCCTTCCAGGTCTTTACGTCCCCTAACCGTGGTATTGATCTTTTCCCGTACGACAAAAATAATCATCGGTAACAACAACCCGGTAAGTAAGGCGATCAGCAGAATTTTTGACCTTTGCGGAGTCGTTGGCACACCAGGGCCGTAGGGTGGAGTGATGGTACGGGTGTTATAGGCGGCAAAGGCCTGTGAAAGCTCGTTTTCCTCCCTCTTTTGCAGCAGGTAGAGATAAAGCTCTTCCTTGACCTTTTGCTGGCGTTCCACCGAAAGCAGGTACCTTGCCTGATTGGGGTTGGAGGCGATCTGCCCCGTAATGCGCGCTTCCTGTTGCTTCACATTGGCGAGTTGGGTGTTTAGCGTCGCGATTACATTATCTACCGACCGAATGATGGATTGGCTCATTTCATTCAGTGACTGATTCATGTCGGCGACTAACGGGTTTTTCCCGCTGCTGTTGGCCAACAGGTTATTTCGTCTCAGGAGCAAGCTGTTGTAATCACTGATTTGTTTTTCGAGGGGTGAATTGTCCAGCCCTGTGTTGGCGGGTAATAGTTGGCCGGCGGGTTCGGCACTTAAATTTTTGCTGATATATTGCACGACCGAAAGCCGGTTGTTTAATTCCTGCAATTCACGCTTGCTCTCGGCATATTGCGACAGGTACATGCCCGATACTGCCGAGACGTCGGGCAGAATGTTCTCGCTTTTGTAACTGGAGATGTCTTTATCCACATTTCCCAATTCGCTTTCAATGACATTGAGCCGGTCGTTGATAAACAGCGAGGTGCTGATGGCGATTTGATTTTTGTCTTTTATCCAGTTTTCGTTATAAACGGCGATAAGGGTCGCCAGGATATCTGCGGCTCTTTTAGGGGATTCGTCATCGATGCTCAGGTTGATCACCGTGGCATTATTATTTCCCAACACTGCTTGTAACACCGCCGAATAACTGTTTGTCACCCATTCGGGATTGCTCTTACGAAAATGGACGGTTCTATTCCCCCCCTCGGCTTTATAATGGGAGGTAGGGGTTATAATCAGCGTACCTACCGGAGTGGAAATCGAATCGGACAGGTTGCTTTCTATTTCTCCCGGCACGGACTGGCCTGACTGAACAAAATTGTACAACCTGACTTTACCGGGAGATTGCAGGTCGATATCGAAACGGAAAGCCATACTGTCCGGCGCGTTTTTGAAGGTTACCAGTACGGGCGTATTCTTATAGAGATCTATTTTACGCAACCCTTCCTGCGTGATGTATTTCGTATCCAGATTGAGACGGTTAACTACTTCTTGCATGAGCAAGGGAGACTTCAAGGTCAGCAACTCATTATTGACGTTGGTGTTAGACGTGAAAATCCCCAGATTTTCAAAACCTGAGAAGTCGCTGGTTCTCGACCCGCTTTGGGAGTTGTCCTTGATCAGTACGGATGCCGTACGGGTATAAACGGGAGGAGTGATTAATAAATACAGGATCGCCGTGGCGACCGTGATAAACACGCTTAAGGCAAACCAGCGCCATTTGGTGTAGAATATATGGAACAGGTCCCGGAGCCGGATAAAATCGTCTGGTTGTCTTTGTTCTTCAAAAATCATATCATTTTACGAATTGAAAAGTAAATTATTTTACGAAAAGAACGATGATGGTTGTCAGGAGAGACGCCGCCGATATCCAGAAGGAGGTGGAAAGCACGTTGTTGCCGTTGATGGTGGACTGGCGCGCCCTCACGTCATTAGGCTCCACATAAACCACATCGTTCTGCTGAAGGTAAAAAACAGGGGAAGCATATAATTGCCCGGCTGAAGTTAAATCTATCAAATAGGGAACCTGTTGCCCCTGTTCATCGCGAAGGACATATACGGCATCCCGTTTTCCGTAAATAGTAAGGTCCCCCGCCATACTGATCGCATCCAGTATAGTTATTTTATCACGATCGATATTAAACCTTCCCGGATTATTCACTTCTCCCAGAATAGAGATACAAAGGTTCATAAATTCAACGGTCACCACGGGATCCATTACCAGATTATTATTGATCAGCTCGTTTTTTATACGCGAAGCAACCTCTTCTCTTGTAAGATCGGCAATATATACTTTTCCCAGTACCGGAAAATCGATATCCCCTTCCTTATTAATAGTGTATCCGGATACTTGCTGGCTACTTCCGGAGAGCGATGACTCGGAAGACGCGCCGATTCGATGCGAAACAATGGGGAGATTGAACAGATTTGCCAGTTCCGGATTCTTGCTGTTGACCACGATGGATATTTTGTCATTGGGCCGGATCTTTATCTCTGAGGGAACGGCAATTTGTTCCGCTACGCCGGGTTGGAGGTCTTGAAAATAATTGATCTTCCGTACTGAGGCGCATGAACTCAATATCATCATTGAAACAAAAAAAATAAGCACGTTTTTAGTATTCATATATTTTATAGATTTTGAGATCTTTCAAGCCAACGGATTTGGGTATTCTTTTTACTTTTATAGTTAAATAGATATACATGCCACTCAACATCAATACATTTATCACCAGTAATATATGCGTACTCAAATAAGAACTAAAAAAAATGTTCACCGCTCCAAAAAAAATGACAATTAACAGAATGATGGCCATTGCCGCTTTATGGGAAAAACCCAATCGTAAAAAAATGTGGTGTATATGGTTCTTGTCGGGCTTAAAAGGATTTCTGCGGGTATATATCCGGAGGACGGCGACTCTCAGCGTATCAAACATGGGAACTATCAATATGGAAAAGGCAATAATTATATGAGGTGCCCGGAGAGTATCTACCTGTCCGATATGACATACCTTGACAGCAAAAACAGAAAGAAGCATGCCTAAGGTAAGCGAACCGCTATCTCCCATAAATATTTTACGCCCTTTATTAACATTACCGAATACATTATAATAAAAAAACGGCACCAACATCCCCAAAGAAATAAAAGCCAGAATGCTGTAGATATACAGACCCATGTGCAGAAACAGGAATCCGTAATAGATAAAAGCGATCATGCCTATCCCTGATGCCAGACCGTCGATACCATCAATAAGATTGATGGAGTTGATGATAAAAACAATGATAAAAACCGTAAAGGGAATGCCGATTACGGCAGGTATCTCATAAATACCGAAAAGACCTTGCAAATCATTTATCCACACTCCGGAAAATGTAAACAACATTGCCGCAATGATTTGAAGGATAAATTTTTTCCTGTAACGCACATTTATCAAATCATCTTCTATCCCTATCGCGGATAAAATAAGTATACCGGATAAAGCCAACGTCCACTCTGTTGAGGAGGCTACGGTTATATATGAAGATAATGGAGTTTGTAAAATAATGTTCACGTTTAAGATGAACAGAAAAGTAAACAGCAGTACCGGGAAAAATGCGGCTCCGCCCAACCGGGGAATAATACCGGAATGCACTTTTCTTGAATCTTGCGCGTCAAATAATTCTTTCTTGAAACATATTTGTTGAATTTTGGGAATTAAAAGCCGTGACAGAAACAGACTGATAATGAACGCTGAGAAAAGACTGATATGTAAATCCATATTCTCAGGGTATTAATGTATATTGTAATAAAGAGCTGCGCATTGACTTATGGGGTATGGTACCCTCTTCCGATAGTGTGGTTGTTTTATTCTAAAAATTCCAATAAGGAAGGATGTATATAGTATGTAGCAACCACCATTAATCCTTTAATTTGTACGACTACACGTTTATTATTCCGGATTTTCATCAATTGGCCCTCAACCCCTTTGAAAACTCCGTCTTTAATGCGTACCATGGCTCCGACTTTTGCTTTTAATTCATCCGAATTCAAATAAACGATCTGTTGATCGTAGTTGCCCGCAACGGTAATAAAATCCTGCATCTGCTTTTTAGGAACAATAATCGGCTTACCGGTACCTCGATCCATGATGTAGCGTATCGGGAATTTTTGCTTCAGATGATTGATGAGTTCAGAATCGGTTTTTAGGAAGATAAGGTTACGGACTACGGGCTGTAGCCTTTTAGTTTGGATTCCGTTATTATCCTGAATTTTATATTGTAAGGGTATAAAATTTGTAATGTTATTGGCGTCGCAATATTTTTTGAATATCATTTCTCTACTGTATGTAACGCGCAAAGCATACCACTGTATAGAATCAGCTACTGCCATAAAATGTTTTTTTCTCTGAAAACCTGTTGAATTTTATTCCACTTTTCCTCATTTAACGGAACGGAAACGTTCTTATTTTCCAATCATATAAACACATAACTTAGGGACACCAGATTTTATAAAATATTGGTTACGAGATAGTTGAAGTTTTTGTGTAAAAGCAATTTCCTCTTTCTGTTCCAGAAACACGACTGCATTGATTTGCAAATATACAAAAAAGATATGAAAGATATTGTAAGAAATTTATTTTCATAGACTAAAAATTTGCTTATATGTATAAAGTTTTGAAAGACAATATTTTAATTTCCATTCATAGTATATACGTAAATATAGCTCCTGATAATTGTTTTACAAGGCTGCGTTTATGCTTAAAAGCATTCTGTTAAAACGGACAAGAATATTCATAAAATGAGAGAATATGTTATGAAAAACAAAATAACATTTACTCTCTACTCTATTGTTAGCCAGAATCTCTGAAAGACTTATATCCTTTATCCTGTTTCTGGAACAGAATAAGGACTTTCAGCGCCCTATCGGAAATTTCCTTCTTGATGAGAAATGTTCATTCGAACATGGAAATTACCATATAATTAGCCTTATCGATTATCGAATTATCCAATGATGCAAGATAAATCCGTGTTGTATTTTCAGAAGAATGTCCCATACCTTCGCTTATGATGGATAGCGGAATATTGTTATCGCGTGCTGTTGTAGCCCACGTATGACGAGGGGTATACGACGAAAGAGGGGTACTGCAACCTAATACCTCAGATAATCGTTTGAGTTGTTTGTTGTAATAACTTAAAGCGTTTTGATATTCGTGGTAAGCCTGTTTTTCATCGGTGCTCGTGATAATGGGTAAAATATACGGTGTATTGATCGTTTTATCTCTGTACCGGTCTATAATTTCCTGCAAACAGGGTTCCACCTTGATACTCAGTTGTGTTCCGGTTTTTCTGCGGATGTAAGTAACAGCTCCGTGTTGCAAATCTGCCTTTTTCAGATAAGCCATATCCACAAATGCCATTCCTCTCAGGTAGAGGCTGAAAAAAAAGAGATCGCGCGCATAAGCCAGAATGTTTTTTTGTTTTAGGTCCAGATTTTTCAATTGCCGTATAATCTGCTTGTCCACGGCGCGTTTTCGGGTTGTGTCTATGCCTGTATACACTTTCCGGAAAGGATTTCCTGCAGGAGCCAACTCATCGGAAACAGCTGAATAATACACGGCACGCAGAATACGCATATAGAATGAACTGCTGTTGCGTTTTATTTTACGCTGTCTGAGCCATTGTTCGTAGTCGCAGATCAATGCTTCCGTACATGCTGCAAACGGCAAATAGTTCTTCTGCAAGAATGCGGCGAAGCTACGACTGGCGCGTCGATAATTTAATTCCGTACCATGAGCGTTCTCCAGTTTCAACTGGTCGATTCGTTTTTCCATGTAAGCAAAGAAATCTTCTCCGGCAGATATGAGACCCCGGAACATGTTTGCTATATCACTTACACTATAAGGGATGCCTTCTTTTTCTTTCTGGGAAATTATGTTATACAGGACTGCCAGATCGGTGTCTATTTTTTGTTGCGCCGATGACAGATAAGAGGTGTTTTGCCCGTTTATACGAACACGTGTGTCGCGTTCATCCCATTCGTGTGGGTGAAGTTTTACGGAAGAAGTCAGTTGAAGATTTTGTCTCTGATGAATAATCTGATAGTAAATTGACCCGGCTTTGCCTGATACGGTCGATGTTCTTAGTTTTACGCGAATTGTTGCCATTGAATATATTTTTTGATTCAGAAGTGTAGTAACAAGAATTGTACAAAAGCCACAGGACGTCATGGGGCATTGTAAACGACCCCCTAATTCCGGAGTTTTACGGAAAATCAGGAACTGTTGATTGGGCTAACGAAGACAGCGTTGTAGAGTAGAGGTAGGAGCAGCCTTAAGGAGTGGCAGAAGACAATTTGGAAAGGTAAGCGATGAACAAGGAATAGGGGCGGCATTCAAAAGGGCGAGGAACGGTTTAAGTATGTTAATTATGTTTAATTGTCCTGTATTGCAAGGTGATGAAGAATCGTATAAAGGACTCAGCGGCGCCAGATATCCCACGCCGCCAATGCCTGTAATTCCAGCATCTCTTTTCCGCTTTTCGTCGTTACTCCTTTCGCTTTTCCTTTTTTGAGGAAGAGGGTCTCTTCCGGGTTATACACCAGATCGTAAAGCAGATGATCGGGGGTAAGGTGTTGATACGGAATTGCCGGACAGTTGTCCGTGTGGGGGAAAGTGCCTACCGGCGATGCGTTTACAATGAGGGTGTGCTCCGACACCATCCCGGATGTCAGTTCGCTGTATATGAGCTTTCCTTCTCCCGGAGTGCGCGAGACATATCTCCATTCGATTTCCAAATCGGTGAGTGCCTGTGCAACCGCTTTCGAGGCGCCGCCCGTACCCAGTATTAATGCTTTCCTGTGGATGGCCGGCTTCAGCAGCGGAGAGAGAGAGTTTTTAAAGCCGATATAATCGGTGTTATGCCCGATAAGTTTGTAAAAATACATATCGCCGGGGTGCCGCTCCACTTTTATGGCGTTTACGGCGCCGATTTTTTTTGCTTCCGGCGATATCTCGTCCAGAAAGGGAATCACCTTTTCTTTGTAGGGTATGGTCACATTCAGTCCCTTCAGGTACTGATTGAAAAGGATCACGCGGCGGATTTCCGTAATATCTTCGATCTCGAAATTGAGATATTCCGCGTCGATCTCCTCCCTCCGGAATTTATCGGTGAAAAACCGCGACGAGAAGGAGTGCTTTAAGGGAAAACCGATGAGTCCGTATGTGTCCATTTATTACCAATTACCAAATATTAATTATCAATCGCCGGATCATGAAATCATCAAATCTATAATGGTTTTTCGGCAATGTATACTGTTGTAATACCTAAGGTGAATCGACGCAGGCGGATGTTCCTAAAGCCGTTCTTCCTTAGTATCAGCATCATCTCTCTCCCTTGCGGAAAGGCGGCGATAGACTCGGGAAGGTACTTGTAGGCTCTCTGTTCGGTAGCCATCATGCTGGATAAAACAGGCATCACATACTTTGTATAGGTGGCATACAGTTGTTTCATCGGCCTCTTTTCGGGTGTAGTAAGTTCAATGAAAAGAAACACGCCTCCCGGTTTCAAAACACGGAGCACTTCCTGAAAGCTTTTATCGATTTCTTCAAAGTTCCGTACACCAAAAGCAACGGTGGCGGCATCGAACATATTGTCAGGGAATGTCATCGCTGCGCAATCCTGAAATTCGAACGAAACAATATCGTGTATCTCTCTTGCTCTTACTTTCTTCCTGCCCACCTCCATCATTCCTTCGGAGATATCAACGGCGGTGATTTTTTCCGGTTGCAGGATTTTTTCTGCCAGGATGGCGAAATCGCCGGTGCCGGTGGCAATATCCAGTATATGCCTGGGTTGATATCTTGTTAGCGTCTTCAATGCCTCGGTGCGCCAATAATCATCTATTCCCAGCGAAAGCAGACCGTTTAACGCGTCGTACCTGGGCGCGATTTCATTGAACATGTGTACAACCTGCTCTTTTTTAGATTGTTCGGGGTTGTATGGATTAACTTTCTCTACTTTATAGCTCATAGATTCAGATAGTCTGTTACATTTTTCTCAATACGGGCCTCCAAATCGTTGGCATCGGCTTTCACAAATTTTTCCCCCACAATTTTTTCGTATAATTCGATGTAGCGTTCCGATACGCTGCGGCAGTATTCGTCCGTCATTTCGGGTACCTGCTGTCCGGGTTGTCCCTGAAAACCATTTTCCATAAGCCATTTACGCACGAATTCTTTCGATAATTGCTTTTGCTCTTCGCCCTTCTCGAAACGCTCTGCGTAGCCTTCGCTATAGAAATAACGCGATGAATCGGGCGTATGAATTTCGTCGATCAGATAGATTTTACCATCCTTTTTGCCGAATTCATATTTTGTGTCCACAAGGATTAATCCTTTTTCGGTGGCCATTTCCGTGCCGCGTTTGAACAATGCGTAGGTATATTTCTCTATTTGTTCGTATTCTTCTTTGCTTACCAATCCTTGTGCGATAATCTCCTCTTTCGAAATGTTCTCATCGTGCCCTTCATCGGCTTTGGTGGTGGGAGTAATAAGGGGTGTCTCGAACTTTTGATTTTCACGCAGCCCCTCCGGCAGCGGCAATCCACACAGGGTGCGGGCCCCTTTTTGGTATTCGCGCCACGCACTCCCCGTGATATAACCGCGAATAACCATTTCCACTTTATACGGTTCACAGCGTATGCCTATGGTTACCATCGGATCGGGTGAGGCCGCTTTCCAATTGGGGACAATGTCGGAAGTGGCATCCAGAAATTTCGAAGCAATTTGGTTCAATACCTGTCCTTTGTAAGGAATTCCCTTTGGCAACACTACATCGAACGCCGAGATTCTGTCTGTAGCAATCATGGCCAATGTATCGTCTCCGATACTGTATACATCGCGCACTTTTCCGTGATAAACGTTTGTCTGTCCGGGAAAGTGATAATCTGTTTTTGTTAGTGCCTCCATATTGTCTGTCTGATTTATTGATTTACTGATTTATTGATTGCTGCTTTTCTGCTTTCGGAACAGAAGCGCTTTCTTTTTCATACGCCTCCACAATCCTTTGCACCAGCTTATGGCGCACGATATCCTTCTGGTTGAATTCAATCGTGGAGATACCTTTGATGTTGCGCAACACCTTCATCGAATGAATTAAACCCGACTGTTGCGAGGGCGGCAGATCGATTTGCGTAATATCGCCCGTGATGATCATTTTTCCGTTCAGGCCCAGCCGGGTGAGGAACATTTTTATCTGCGGCTTCGTGGTGTTCTGCGCTTCGTCCAGAATGATGACGGCATCATTGAGCGTACGCCCGCGCATAAAGGCGAGCGGCGCTATCTGGATGATTTTGCTTTCTATATACTCTTTCAGTTTCAGCGGAGGAATCATATCTTCCAATGCATCGTAAAGCGGCTGCAGATAAGGATCAATTTTTTCTTTCATATCTCCCGGCAGGAAGCCCAGCTTTTCGCCGGCTTCCACAGCAGGGCGGCTGAGAATGATTTTGCGTATTTGCTTTGTCTTCAACGCGCGGACAGCCAGCGCGATGGCCGTATAGGTTTTTCCCGAGCCGGCCGGCCCGATGGCAAACACCATATCGTTTTCGTCGAAAGCTTCCACCAGCTTTTTTTGATTGGCGGTCCGTGCCAGAATGGGTTTCCCGTTCAGCCCGTGAATAATGAGATTATCCACATTGACTACCGCCGGTGCCTTACCTTTTACGATATCCAGTATGGTTTCCTCTTTTAACACATTCATCTCTATGCTGAATTTTTCCAGTTCGTGAATTTTTTCTTCAAAAACGGCCAACTCCTCTTCATCCCCAATCACTTTAATCACATTTCCCCGCGCTACGATGCGCAGCTTGGGGTACAATGTCTTCAGCAGCTGAATATTGCTGTTGTTGATGCCGAAAAAAACGACCGGATCTACATTTTCTATGATGATGACTCGTTCTATCATTCGCCTTTTGGTGAAAAATTCAATGAATATTGATGTGACTTATTTTCCTGGCCTTCAATGTAATTGATAAACGCGTTGTTTACAAGTCGATTCCCACCCGGAGTGGGATAGTTGCCCGAGAAGTACCAGTCGCCGTTGTTGTTGGGACAAGCTTTGTGCAGATCTTCGATACTCTGGAAAACAATTTGAACCTCTGCTTTAATATCCTTGGATGTGAGCATCCGGGCTATTTTTGCAGATATCTCTTCGTCGGTAAAGGGTGCGTAGATATCTTTCACATAGTTGACCATCTCCTCTTTCTTCTTACGGCTTTGCGCCACCGCTTTTTCGTATGTTTCATCTATCACATACTGCCTCCCATGCTCTTTTAACAGGGCAATAGCTGCCCTGAAAGCTATGAATTCGCTCATGCGGGACATGTCGATACCGTAGCAATCGGGGTAACGTATTTGCGGTGAAGAGGATACGATGACGATTTTTTTCGGGTCCAGTCTGTCCAGGATTTTGATGATGCTCTGTTTGAGGGTGGTACCCCGGACAATGCTGTCGTCTATAATGACCAGATTGTCTTTCCCGCGCCTCAGGGAGCCATAGGTCACATCGTAGACGTGTGCGGCCAGGTCGTTCCGTGCATTTCCCTGCGTGATGAACGTGCGTAATTTGATATCTTTAATCGCTACTTTCTCCGAACGAACGCGCTTGGAAAGAATTTCATCGATTTCCTTCTTGCTTAAGGTGTTTCCTTTTTCGAGAATGGTTTGCGCTTTTTTGTGGTTGAAATGATCCTCCAGGCCTTGCTGCATCCCGTAATAAGCCACCTCGGCCGTGTTGGGAATAAAAGAGAAAACGGTGTTATCGAAATCATCATCAATAGCTTCAATGATTTTCGGAACAAGCAACTCTCCCAAATGCTTACGTTCACGATAAATATCCCAATCCGATCCGCGTGAAAAGTAGATGCGTTCAAAGGAACAGGGTGTAATTTTGTCTTTTTTCTCCTGAATCTGGTGGAGGCTGACGGATCCGTTTCGTTTCACCACAAACGCTTCTCCCGGCTGTAGTTCATGCACATCGTCTTTTTTCAGATTAAACGCCGTTTGAATCACCGGGCGTTCCGATGCCACTACCGCTATTTCATCATCGTAATAATAAAATGCAGAACGTATTCCCCACGGATCGCGCAGCGCGAAAGCGTCTCCGCTGCCGATTAATCCACAGAGGGCGTAGCCGCCGTCCCAAATTCGGGAGGCACGCTTTAAAAGGAAAGGAATATCGAGCTTCTCTTCTATCCGGTGGCTCACTTCCTGTCCGTTCATATTGGTTTTTTCCAAATGATCGTATTGGTATTGTACCTCCCGGTCGAGATAATGTCCGATGGATTCTAACATGACGAACGTGTCGGCATAATCGCGTGGATGTTGTCCTTCTTCAATAAGTTGTTGGAACATTTCATCCACGTTGGTCATATTAAAATTCCCTGCCAGTGCGAGGCTTCTGGATGCCCAGTTGTTTCGGCGCAAGAGAGGATGCACATACGTCAATCCGCTTTTCCCGGTGGTGCTGTATCGCAAGTGCCCGATAAACAGTTCCGAGGCAAAAGGCACCGACTTCTTCACAAATTCGATATCGTTCAATTGCTCTTTTGTGAACTCCCGGAACGCTGAATGCACGTTGGAGAAGATCTCCGAAATGGCACTGGCTCCGACTGCTCTTTCCCTGAAAATAAATTCGTTGCCGGGTGAGGCTTCTAATTTCACAGCCCCCAATCCGGCACCTTCCTGTCCGCGATTGTGCTGCTTTTCCATGAGCAGGTACAGTTTGTCCAGCCCGTATTGCCATGTTCCGTACTTATTATAATAATAATTGAGGGGTTTTAGAAGGCGGATTACCGCGATCCCGCATTCGTGCTTGATGATGTCTGTCATTGAGAGAGTTTATGTACAATAATTATAGTTCTGCCTAATGTGAAGTACAAATTTACTCCTATTTGTGGAGAATCTGTCGATTTTTTGCTGATATTATTCCGAAAAAATGTCAAAAGAGAAGTCTTGTGTCTGCCCGTCAGGCTGCTAACCGAGGCGGGCAGATTCGGGAGCTTTCTCGGGATATGCTTCCCCGATTATGGCATTACAAGAAAAATCCTGCATCTATTGAAACTTTCCCGTATCTTTGTACCGCTAAGAACAGTGGAAAATGAATTGGAAACAGTTATTATCTGTAAAAAGGTTCGGCCTGGAGCATTATGAAAATGCCCCAAAACAAGAACGTACGGAATATCAGCGTGACTATGACAGGTTGATTTTCTCATCTCCTTTCCGCCGGTTGCAGAATAAAACGCAGGTATTTCCGCTTCCTGGCAGTGTTTTTGTGCATAATCGGTTGACGCACAGTCTGGAGGTCTCAAGCGTAGGCCGTTCGCTGGGTGAAAATGTCGGGCGTGAATTGAGGAAGAAGCAACCCGCAGTAGAAGCCCATTTCGAAGAGATAGGGTCTATTGTCTCCGCTGCTTGTTTGGCACACGATCTTGGGAATCCTCCTTTCGGACATTCGGGAGAAAAGGCCATTTCCACTTTTTTTTCCGAAGGAAAGGGAGCATATCTGCAAACGCAGGTGGAGCAGGAAAAAGGAAGATGGACCGATTTTACATTATTTGAAGGAAACGCCAACGCCGTCCGGTTGCTTATGCATCAATTCCGGGGCAGGCGCCCGGGCGGTTTCGTGATGACCTATTCCACGCTGGCATCTATCGTGAAATATCCCTATTCATCGGAATTGAGCGGCGGGAAAAATAAATTCGGATTCTTTGCATCCGAAGAAAACGATTACCGGCGTATTGCGTACGACCTTGGCATTGTGAAACAAAACGATAACCCGCTGAAATTCGTGCGGTATCCGCTTGTCTATCTGGTGGAAGCCGCCGATGATATTTGCTATCAGGTGATGGATATTGAGGATGCCCATAAATTGCATTTGGTGACTACGGAAAAGGCAAAGGAGTTGCTGCTCGGTTTTTTCGACGAAGAGAAACAGATACGGCGCAATCATACCCTGTCCGTTGTGAGCGATGTGAATGAACAGATTGCCTACCTGCGTGCCGGAGTGATTGGATTAATGGTGGGGGAGTGTTCGAAGATATTTCTCGAAAATGAGGAGCAAATTCTTGCCGGAGAGTTCGAAGGGGCGCTTATCGATCATGTTTCACCAAGAACGAGAGAGGCTTACAACCGTTGTTCGCAGTTTGCCGTGCAGCATATTTACCGCTCCAAAGATGTGTTGGATATTGAATTGGGAGGATACAGGATTATCGGGTTTCTGCTGGAAGTCTTCACCAATGCCATCCGAAAACCGGAACATGCTTACTCGAAATTGCTTTTGAACAGAATACCCGAGCAGTATGAAACCGATTCACCCGATATGTACGGGAAGATTCAGTCGATTGTTGATTATGTTTCCGGAATGACCGATGTCTATGCGCTGGATTTATATCGCAAATTAACAGGAATGGGATTACCTATTGTCTGACTTTACTTACAATTTGATAAAAATAAATATTTTTTGATTTTTTATTGAAATTATTTGGCGCGTTTTGATTTCTTTTTTATATTTGTCACGTGGTTTTTTCATAATAGTATTAGATTTAAGGTTAACATGTTTGGCAGGATGTCGCGAGACATTCTGCCAAATGCATTTAATTTCATAAGGAGCTTGTAACCTTTGTTAATAACCCGTCCCATTTCTTCAATTAATCAAACAAAACGTTCATTAAAATTAGACTATTTGAAGTTTATTCTACTTTTTCAAATACTTTAGACTATTTCTTGCTTAACGAAATAGTTCGTTATCTTTGTGATTCTAAGAAATTCAACAAAATTTAAACGGCTGCCATTAAATATAAACATGAAGTATTTTTTATTTATAGATGAGTGTGGTGATCAAAATTTTGAGTAATTTCAATCCTGATTTTCCTCTATTCACCCTTTGCGGTATAATTATTTCAGAAGTTGATTATGATGGAATGAAAAACCGTGTGGCGGAATTTAAAAAATTCTTTTGGAAAGGTAAGAAAGTTATACTCCATTCGAGAGATATTCGCAAATGTCAGAAAGGGTTTGAAATTTTATTCGATTTAGATACGAAGAAAGAATTTTATGAACGGATTAATTCAATAATGGATCAGTGCAATTACACCATAGTAAGCTGTAGTATTTTGAAAGAGCCTTATATCAGGCGATATGGTAAATTATCGGACGTTTATTCGTTGTCGCTTTCTTTTATTATTGAACGAACTGTCTTTTTATTGGATGGTCTTAAAAAAACATGAAGGATGATATTGAACTGCATGTTCTTACTGAAAAAAGGGTAAAAAGGAAGATAAAAATCTATTGAGTTATTACAATGAACTGCTTGACAGAAGTACTTACTTTGTAAATAAAAATAGAATTAAAACGTATTTCAAAACGTTTCAATTCAAAAAGAAATCCGAAGATATTACAGGATTGCAGATTGCCGATATAGTAGCTTATCCTATAACAAGATATGTGTTAGATAGAAATGAAGTAAATCTAGCATTTGATATTGTTGAGAAGAAACTTTATCGCCAGAAAGGGAGAGTTCATGGTCTTAAAATACATCCCGCAGAAGAAGGGTATAAAAAAAAGAGTTGCTTTGCAACCCTTTTCCGATAGGGGTGTCCCCTATCCAATTATTTTAAACTGTAAACAGTCAAATATTCAATTTTACAATACAGAGATACTCTATTATTTTTATTATTGACGCATTTTTTTTGAGAAAATATGAACTTAGGAGTGGGAAAAAGAATGAATAGCATTGTTTGACGTTTCGTTGCTTAAGAATGTACATTCATTTGATTTAAATGTTCTCCGACAAGCCTATGTTGTTTTGAGGCGGGCTTTCGATTGTTTTCAGGATAATTTCCGATGAAACAAAAATTAATTGCAAATATTTCTCCGTTAGTCCGATTTTTTTTATTTTTGTAAAACAAAAACGTACCGTATGCGTAAAACATTCTCGATACTCTTTCTACTCCTCTTCTCTTTACTATGTATGCAATGTAACCGGGGCGACGGGGCATTGAACAAAAAGCTGTCGGAAATGGCGGCGGGCCTCAATGAATCTACGCCTGTAATGCTCGATCAATACACCCGGTTTGAAGAGGCTTCGGTTAGTCCCGACAATGTGTTTCGTTATCGGTATACGGTGTTGAATACGACCAATCCCGATTCGTTGATAGAAAATATATCGCAATCGCTCAAAGAGAATATCAAAGTAGCGTTCTCAACGAATGCCGAACTGCGCATTTTTAAGGAAAACAACGTTGTGATTGAATATATTTATAACGATGAAAATAACCGAACCCTCCGTTCGTTACAAATAACTCCCGAAGATTACAATTAAAATCAGCATCTATGAATCGATATTTTTATATTGACACCGAAGGAAAGCAAAAAGGTACCTTCGCTCCCGACGAACTCAAACAAGAGAACGTGAGACGGGAAACACTTGTATGGACACAAGGTATGGAGCAGTGGAAACGTGCCGGTGAGGTGGACGAGTTACAGCATCTTTTTGCCGACACACAGAGTGCAGCCGGAACTACGCAAGCGCAGCAGCAACAAACCGTGGTATATGGTCAAACGGCTGCAGCACCCGCATCGCAGGTACCACAGGCGATGCCTAAAACGTGGCTTGTGGAATCAATTTTAGTAACCATCTTGCCTTTTATTCTTTGCGGCAACTTTCTCAGTCTGCTGGGAATCATCGGAATTGTGTATGCCGCACAGGTAGAATCGTTCTATAACAGAGGCGACTATACTGCTTCTGCGGAATCTTCCCGTTCCGCAGGAAAATGGACCAGAATCGCGATGTGGATAGCTATCGGATGGGTCTTGCTTATGGCAATCGCAATCGCGCTTATCATTGCTCTGGCAGGCTCCCTTACCGGAATAGGCGATATGCTGAATGTTTAACCGGGCATCGTGATTCAATGTGCCAATGTGGCAATGTGATTAATGAGCTAATGTGATGATTTAATGATTCGATGATTCGATGATTTGGTGAATGTGACCTAAGGTGCCTAATGAGCTAATTCAATAATTTGCCGCGATTCAATCAATAAATTAGTACATCAGTAAATCGAAAAATCGGTTTGAAAAAGAAAAATATGGAAGATCAAAATTACGGAAATGATCAGGAACCACGGATTCCGGGAGGGCAGGAGAATTACCCGGCTGAACCGTTTTTAGAGGATCGGAACGTCTCCATGCCCCCGCCTGTGCCGCCCCGACCGGAGCATACGATAGACGACATACCGCCGCTAAAACCGGGTAACTGGCTGTGGCAGTCTATTGTGGCTACAATACTCTGCTGCCTCCCGTTTGGAATTGTGGGAATTATCTACGCTGCAAAAGTAGATTCATTGTACTACAACGGGCAGTACGCAGAATCGGAGCAGGCGGCAAAAAAAGCCCGACTGTGGACGATTCTTGCTTTTGTGGCAGGCCTCGTATATGTGATTGTTACGGTGATACTGTTTGCCACCGGCAATATACCCGATTATATGGAGAACATTATCGAAAACAATGCCAGCGGGTATAACTTCTGAGGAACCGGTACCGGATCCGCGAAAGGCCGCATTCATTGCTCAAATAATACAGGATAACTTTTAAGATTATTGATCCGGATTGGAGAAGAAAACAACCAAAATAGGAATCATTGCTGCCATAAGCCTTATGCTTGCGGCAGCACTTTTTGTTTTTATTTTTTTGATCCTGAAACATATCCGTTTTTCCCGAAATGTCCCTTTCAACTTGTCACAAGCTATGAATGTCCGGGTTGCGGTTCGCAAAGAGCGATTCACGATCTACTGCATTTAAACATCGGCTCGGCGTTGAAGCATAACGCCTTCATGGTATTGGCCCTGCCATATATCTTTCTGGGATTATATCTGGAATATTTCGGCGGGAAACGGCGCCATCCCAAACTGGAGAAGATCTTTTTCGGAAAATGGTCGGCCCTGGTGGTGCTGGTTGTGATTATTGGTTTCTGGATAGGGCGGAATATCTGGTAACGGGTTCCGGTATTATCTCTTTCCTTGCTTACAACCTGTTCAATTCACTTTCGGCTGCTCCCTGACCTTTATATGCATTGCGTGCGGGATTGAATGTATACGTAGCTTGCAGGTAGATCCCGCGTGAATCCCGGCTGTTCCACTTCCAGAAGGAAACGTTATTTATATGAAACTCCCACTGCTCACGATGTGTCCCGAAAATATCGGTAAATGCGACCGTTACATTCAACGCATCGTTGAAGAACTTCCGGTTCAGCCTCACATCGGTACGGAAATTATTATAGGTATACATTAAATCGCTGTTTCCCGGTGCATTTCCCCAAAGGTTGACCATCAATATATATTTGTGCGGTAACGTAAAAGTATTGTTGAATCTGTAATACAGATAGGGATCGTTATAGGTATTCCCTTTATAGGTGAGCTGTTGAACCGTTGTTCCTATTTCGACGCCGGGTTTCCACCATGCTATGGTGGGCGAGTAGGACAAGCTGCCCTGGAACGCGCTGCTATGTTCTATATTCTGAGGTTGCGATAATAACAACGGTTTATCCTGGTATTGCTCAAATGTCCATATAATGGCATCTTTGTGCCAATTATAGGAAAGATCGATGTTCAGGTCTTTCCATCCGAAAAGATACGAGACCCGGTTGGTAAAATGAGGAAGAAGCGAAGGATTCCCTCCTTCATAAGTATAGGGATCAAAGTATATAATGCTGCTGCGCAAGTAATTATATGACGGACGGCGTACCGTGCTGCGGTAGCTTAACGACATGTTGACCGTTTCTCCGTTGTAAGCAACGGAGGCGGAGGGAAACAGATTGTTGTATATGCGGCTTTGCTCTTTGCTCCGTTCTCCCATGTAGTAATAGTTGAAATTGATGTGTTCATACCGTAATCCGGCCTGTAACGATATTTTCTCCCATGCGCGGTCGTAGATCAGAAATCCGGCAGCCAGGGTTTGTTCGGAGGTATTGTCGTTCGACGGAAGGTCTTCGGCAATTTGTTCGTTCAACATCCGGTACTCCTGGTCGTTTTCGGTATGCGATGCCTCCGTGCCGACGGTTATTTTTCCGGAAAACAACGGCATTGTAAGCGTCAGTTTACCCGCATAAAGGAAATAGTTATTGGTGTTTTCACTGTTTACCTGTATCGTTTCGCCGGTCTGTATATCCGTGTTGGTTGTATAGACAGGTATTTCGCCACCTCCGTTCAGGTAATCCCCTTCAAAACGGAGCTCGGTTTGTTCACCGAATTCACCGTTATAATAGGCGTTCAGGTAATGGCGATGGCTTCCTCCTCCGTTTAGGGTGTACATATTGAGGTTCCGGTCGTTCACTCCGTCGGTAAAATGTTTCGACGTCCCCTCTATTGTAAATTCATTCTCCGATGACCGTTCATAATTGTAACGCGTACCGAATGTGTGTCCGGAAGGAATGCTGTAGTTGAATCCGGCATTGGCCGACCAGTCTTTATATTTGCTGTCCGTTTCAAATTCCTGGGCAATGGTATGAAGCTGTTCCGTTTGTAAGCGGATGGTGTCTTTTTGTGTCTGGGATGAATAATATAGACCGAGTTCGACGCCTCCAAAAATATCCAGTGCGCCTTTCCGGTAATTGAGCCGAATGTTCTCGTTGTGGTCGAACTTATTCCGTTGCCGGATAAACGAGTATAACGATCCGCTCAGTCCTTCACCGACCGGTTTCACGGTCGTGATACGGATCACGGCGCCTACTGTGGCGTCGAACTGTGCTCCCGGATTCAGAATCACTTTTACTTCTTTGATATCGGAGCTTTTCAGTTGCCGTAATTCGTTCTTGTCGCGCACCTGACGGTTATTGATATAAATAAGCGGCTCGCCACGCCCGAATACGGTGAACGTACCGTCTTCGCCGCTTACAAAGGGGAGTTGCGCCAGTACCTCGTTAGCAGTTCCTAACCGGCTCAGGAGCGTATTCTCAATGTTTGCCGAAAGTCCGTCCGATCCCATTTTGAAAGAAGGGCGGACTGCCGTAACCGTCACTTCTCCCAATTGCGTGGTTTCGGCTTTCAGTACGACAACCTGTCCGGGCTCAGCAGGTACGGTTTGTGTTTCATACCCGATAAACGATATTTTCAGAAACGTATTGTTTGTATTTTCCGTTGCCAGTGAAAATTCGCCTTCGCTGTTGGTGGTTGTTCCCGAGACCAATGAGGAGTCGGGCAAGATGTATAGCGCAACATTGGCAAATTCAACGGGATGATTGGCCTCATCCCTGACGGTTCCTTTCAGTTGGGCGTTTAAAGAGAAGACGGAGCAAAAGATAAAGCCTATCAGAATCGGGCTTTTTATATGATTAAACCTATTTATTTTCATACAAAGTTTTTCTGATTAGACGCAACGGAAAGGAATCCCGTTACAAAAAAAGAGAAAAAACTTTTCGCGCCGGATGCTTCAGGTTGAGGGTTAAAGGTTAAAGGCAGTTATCGTCCATAATCCGGCAACATACCACACGAGGTGCAAATTTTTTCATATACTTTTTTATCTGCAACATCCGGCTATATTATGGACCGTTTTCTATCCCACTACTTCCTCTTTTTTCAATTTCTCCTTTAAAAACCTTCCCGTGTGCGACTCTTTGCATTCGGTAACCTGCTCGGGAGTTCCTGTACATACCACATATCCCCCCGATTTGCCGCCTTCGGGACCGATATCGATGATGTGATCGGCACATTTGATGATCTCCATATTGTGCTCGATGATGATGACTGTGTGCCCGCGTTCAATCAGCGCGTCAAACGCCTTTAGAAGCGTTTTTATATCGTGGAAATGCAATCCTGTGGTAGGCTCGTCGAAAATAAAAATAGTGGGTTGCGATTTCTCTTCCCCCAGATAGTAGGCCAGTTTAACACGTTGGTTCTCACCACCGGAGAGGGTAGAGGAGGATTGCCCCAGTTTTATGTAACCCAATCCTACATCCTGCAAGGGTTGCATCTTTTTCACAATTTTCTTCTCCGTAGCCCCTTTCTGTTGATCAAAAAACTCTATTGCCTGATTTACCGTCATTTGCAGCAAGTCATAGACGGTATATCCTTTGTATTCAATCTCCAGCACCTCGGGCGAGAACCGTTTGCCATGGCACGATTCGCATTCCAGTTGAATGTCGGCCATAAACTGCATTTCTACGGTAATGGTGCCTTCCCCTTTGCATTCTTCGCACCGGCCCCCTTCCACATTAAACGAGAAATATGCCGGGGAGAAACCCATCTGCTTCGCCAACGGCTGCGCGGCGAAGAGCTTCCTGATTTCATCGAATGCCTTGAGGTAAGTGACCGGATTGGAACGGGACGATTTTCCGATGGGATTCTGATCCACGTATTCCACCCCTTTCATCAATTTGATATCGCCCGAAATGCCGTTAAATTCGGCACGTTCAAGCGCTGTTCCTTTATAGTGATGCTGCAACGCATTATAAAACACATCGTTCACGAGCGACGATTTCCCGGATCCGCTCACACCGGTAACCACGGTCATCACGTTTAGCGGAAACTTCACATCGATGTTTTTAAGGTTGTTTTGCCGCGCTCCTTTTACCTCTATATAATTGTTCCATTTGCGCCGTGATTCGGGTACTTCAATTTGCTCTTCGCCGGTAAGGTACTTTACGGTAAAACTGTCGGTGTTCCTCTCCAGCTCCGCCACGTTGCCCTGATACATCACTTCGCCCCCGAGGCGTCCTGCTTTGGGGCCGATATCGATAATATAATCCGCCGCACGGATAATCTCTTCGTCATGTTCCACAACCACAACCGTGTTTCCCAAATGCTGCAATTCTTTTAACACGCGGATAAGCAGGTAGGTGTCGCGGGAATGCAGGCCGATGCTCGGCTCGTCTAAGATATACAATGAACCCACGAGGCTGCTTCCCAGTGACGACACCAGGTTGATGCGCTGGCTTTCGCCTCCCGACAAGGTATTTGAAAGACGGTTGAGCGTGAGATACCCGAGTCCAACGTCAATAAGAAACTGCAAACGATTGTTTATTTCCGTGAGCAGCCTTTCGGCAATGGCGGCATCGGTTTCGTTCAGCCGGAGCTGATGGAAATGCTCTTTCAATTCCGTAACGGGAAGCACTACCAGTTCGGAGACCGACTTCCCCCCAATTTTCACGTAATGGGCTTCGGGTTTGAGCCGGCCGCCTTTGCACACGGGACATTCGGTTTTACCCCGGTACCGTGCCAGCATGACGCGGTACTGGATCTTGTACAGATTTTTTTCGAGCATTCCGAAAAAATCGTTGATCCCGTAAATGCCCAGGTCGTGGCGTCCGTTCCAGAGGATATCCTTTTCATCATCCGTCAATTCGTAATAAGCACGATGGATCGGGAAATCGGCTTTATAGGCATTGTGTACAAACTCCTTTCTCCACTCGCTCATCTTTTCCCCCTTCCAGCATTGCACGCATTCCTCCTGAACGGAAAGGCTTTTATCGGGGATGACCAGATTTTCATCGATACCTATGATTTTTCCGAAACCTTCGCATTTGGGACAAGCGCCCACGGGGCTGTTGAAATTGAACATCAGCTCCGACGGCTCTTCAAACACGATGCCGTCTGCCTCGAAACGATTGGAAAAGGTGAACGACTCCATCCCGTCTTCCCCCCAGAAGCGAACGATACATTCGCCGTTTCCTTCCAGGAAAGCCGTTTCCACCGAATCGGACAACCGGTTTACGATCGCTTTATCGGAAGAACAGGAGAGGCGGTCGATAACAAGCAGTACTTCGTTGTCGGAGGGAAGTTTTTTTTGCTCCAACAATTCATCAATCCGGTAGAACTGTTCACCCACATCTACACGGGTGAACCCTTCTTTCATGAGAATCTCCAATTGGCCGCGCAAATCGCGGTTGTTCCGCAACTGAATGCGCGACAATATAGCAAGGCGTGTACCCTCGCGGTATTCCTGCATCTTCTCTACCACGTCATGGACATAATGCCGTTTTACTTCTTTACCGGAGACGGGAGAGATTGTTCTGCCTATTCTGGCATAAAGAAGGCGCAGATATTCATAAATCTCGGTAGATGTGCCAACGGTGGAGCGGGGATTACGCGATGTGGTTTTTTGCTCGATGGCAATGGCAGGCGGAATTCCCCGGATGTAATCGCATTCCGGTTTATTCATGCGTCCCAGAAACTGGCGTGCATAAGCCGAAAGGCTTTCTACGTAACGCCGCTGCCCTTCCGCATACAGCGTGTCGAAAGCCAACGAGGATTTTCCGGAGCCGGAGAGGCCGGTGATAACGGTGAACGTATTTCGGGGGATGTTAACGTCGATGTTTTTGAGGTTGTTGACGCGCGCACCCTTTATTTCGATCTGTTTTGGATTGCTCATATCGCTTAAAATAACTTGCAAAGATAATCATTTTAGAGGCTACAAGAAAGAAAGCATATGTCAAATCAATAGTTTGTGAAAAATTTACTTAGCAACTGGGCTACAAGTGAAGCAAATAGTACGTTTAAGGATCAAGAACACCGGATAATGTCCGATAGATGAATACAAACTATGTGGGTGTTGTTTACGTTTCAAGGTCAGAATTTAAGAATCGGATGAAAAGCTACGCTTCCTCATCATTCAGTTCCATTTTTGTCTCCGCATTCTTATAGCGTCCGTTCGTAAATCTGGACGGTTTTTTATTAATGATCAGGGTAGAGGGAATTTTTGAAGTTCGTCTTCATCCGCTTTAATGGTTTCGTTCCAGAAAGGATAACTTATCAGCATAAAACTGTATCTCGGGTATAAATTGTCTGAATCCAGTTGGTTATCTACCAGGGTTACTCTGCCTGGGAAGAGCAGCCGTAGGTTTTGAAATGCGTGAGTAAATTGTGTTAAGGTGTTTATCAATCCGTTCGCATCATAGATATCGAGAGTAACTTCGCTTTTATTTGCCAGGAGACGATGAGCGTATTGTAACAGGAAAAGATCTTCCGGACCGCTAATCAGCACAACTGTTTGGGCAATGGTTGTGAAATTGCGGTTTACAAAAATACCGACGCTGCAATTGCTGCGTTCAACAAAATAATGGGTTTTATCTTTGATAAGCGTGCCCGGATAGAAGATGGTGCGACTCTTGGATAACTCATTGGTTAACCTGTTGAGCCATCGTATATTTCGAAAGAGCGTGATTTTTTTGAAAAATGGCTCTTCTGCATACGACAAGCCTGCGCCGATAAGCAAAAAATCATAGTCGTTCTCATTGATAAAACGAACAATATCCGGCTCCAAATCATCGGTAACGCCATATTCGGTTTGAATCGGAATATTCAGCCGATCGGCTTCGGCAAGAACGGGACGAAAATTCTCTTCGTAGAATTTTTCTTCGTACATCGGATTTACGTCGGAACCGACCGTCAGGTGGAACACCGTAACATCAAGCGCGTTTCGGGCACTATCGAATATCGTTTTTGCTATCTTAAGCATCAGCTTGCCGTTATATGCATTTCCCAATGCAATAGCCGTACGAAACACTCCTTCTGCCTGACGCGTGATAACGCCTTGATGCTTCTTTTTTCAGGGAAAAACCGATTGATTACACTCAAACTCGGAGATGTCATGAAGGTAGTTATCAGGGCCATAATTACCATCATGGCAAATATTTCGGGAGTGAGCACTCCTAAATCATAACCAATGTTGATGACGACTAATTCCATTAATCCGCGGGTATTCATCAACGCTCCCACCATAAGGCTCTCCCGCCACGTTTGCCTTCCTACATAGCGTGCGGATAGGGTGCTTCCCACAAATTTACCGACAACCGCTACTAAAATAATCCAACCCGCAACCATCCAAAGTTCGGGTTCATTGATAAGGCCTATTTTAGTCCTTAATCCGGTATAAACAAAGAATAACGGTAAAAGCAACACAGTGGCGACATCTTCTACTTTCTCTACAAAAATATGCCTGAAGGCTTTGTTGTTAGGCATTATGGCCCCGGCCATAAAAGCGCCGAAAAGAGCATGAATACCAATAATTTCAGTACAAAAAGCGGATATTACCAGTGTTAAAAAGAAGATGGCCACCACCGATTTATTGAGATGTTCTTTGGTCGTGTGTAGTTCCCCAATGCTATGTAAAAAAGGCTTCACCACTTTAATCATTACCAGGACATAAAGTATCGCAAATAGAATGGTATATAAGGCACTGGCCACCGACCCGGCTTTTACAATAGCAATCACCACGGCAAGCACACACCACGCCGTTATATCGTCCACCGCAGCACACGTAAGAATAAGGGTGCCAAGTTTCGTCTTATTGATGCCTTTTTCCTGTACAATCCGCGCCAGTACGGGAAAGGCGGTAATGCTCATGGAGATGCCTAAAAACAAGGCAAAAGAGAGAAAGGGGATACTGACGGGAGCAAAGGAGTCATAGAGGAAGTATGCCAGCCCCATCCCTAGAGCAAAAGGAAAGATAATGCTCGCGTGACTGATTACGACCGCTTCGTGCATTTTGGTTCTAAGCACTTTCAGATCTAACTCCATTCCCACCACGAACATAAAAAGGATAAGACCGATATTGCTCAGTATCTTTAAATTATTAAGAGAACTTTCCGGAAACAGGGTGTTGTAAAATTCAGGGAAATAAGCACCTATAAGCGAAGGTCCAAGCACAATCCCCGCTATAATTTCTCCGATAACAGTCGGTTGGCCAATTTTATTGAAGAGCCAGCCGAATAGACGAGCAACTATAATAATCGTTATAATTTGAGCCAACAGAATAGCTAAGGGTTCGGCAAAACTATGCCCGATTGTATATAAAAATTCCTGCCACGCGTTTCCGTCTGCTTCGGGTGCTACAATGTTCCTGCCGTTCTCAAGCAACATCCCTTTCGAAACAACCCAATACATAAATAAACCACCACCACCTATGATAGAAGTATAAAATACGATATTGCGAATTTGTTTCTGCATTGGGTGCTAAGTAGAATAAAGAGTTTTTTCTAACCGGGCAGGGTTCCGTTTCTACATTTTGTTTTCCCGGACACGAAAGTATAATTTCTTTTTCAAAACACCAAAGGGGCGGTTAATGAATTTTTGCTTTGAAAGTATTCCAGGCGTTTTTATTTTCATTTTTGTTGTTTTCTTTACAATATTTTATTTTTTTCGTCTTTGCAGCAATAAGGGTCCGACAAGCTATTAAAAATGCCGCATAGAAGTCTTATCAAGTGTATGCGGGAAGTTAGCATCCTTTAATAAGGGTGGGATGGATAGCCTTTTATGGTCTCTGTCAGGTTTATTGCGCTTAATAAATCGGTAATTTGTTCAAAAATTGACAATACGACTCATTTTATTTCATTATTTTTGTCCGCAGTTGTTATTTTTATTGGTGAACAACAAAATAGTGTATGAACAAATTTATCCCCCATTTCTTTTTCTTCCTTATAATGCTCTTGTTGACCGCTTGCGGTACTTCGAAAACGGTTCCGACGCGCCTCTCCGATGACGCGCCTAAACGTGAGTTCAGGGGAGCGTGGATCCAAACCGTAGGGCAGTCACGTTACAGGCAGATGAATAGTGCCGCCATGAAGCACTACCTGACGGAGATGGTGCGAAAACTGGACGAAGCGGGCATCAATGCGGTTATTTTCCAGATCAGGCCCGAAGCGGACGCTTTCTATCAATCGGAACTGGAACCCTGGAGCCGGTTTTTAACGGGCGAGCAAGGTAAAGCTCCCGATGATTCCGGTTTCGATCCGTTGGCTTTTATCATTGAGGAATGCCATAAACGGGGGATGGAACTGCACGCATGGTTAAACCCCTACAGGGTGAAAACCAATACAACCAACACGCTCGCGCCGGATCATATCTATTGGAGATACCCCGAGCGGTTCGTGCAGTACGGCAGCCAGCTCTTTTTTGACCCGGGGCTTCCCGAGAACAGGAGCTTTATTTGCCAGGTGGTGCGCGATATCGTTTCCCGTTATGAGGTAGATGCCATTCATATGGACGATTATTTTTATCCGTACCCCATTGCGGGGACCCCTTTTCCCGATGATAAAAGTTTCCGGATGTATGCCTCTTCGCAAGGCTTCTCTTCCTCGCAGCGCGCCGATTGGCGCCGCAATAACGTGAACCTATTGATTCAGCAAATAAAATATACCATCGCAGGCACGAAGCCATGGGTGCGCTTTGGTATCAGCCCCTTTGGCATTTACCGGAACAAACGCAGCGATTCGGACGGGAGTGATACAAACGGTTTGCAGAATTACGACGACCTGTATGCCGACATCAAGCTGTGGGTTGAAAAGGGATGGATCGATTACAACCTGCCGCAGCTCTACTGGGAGATAGGGCACAGTGCAGCAGACTATACCACGTTGTTGCATTGGTGGAATACCCATAATTTTGAGCAGCCACTCTATATTGGGCAGGATCTGAAGCGCAGCATCGATAAAAATGAACTCCAGACAAAGATTCGCCAGTCGCGTGAAATGTCGTTTGTGCACGGCAATTGCTATTGGTACGGTTATCAGATTTTAGACAACTTCTCCGGAGTAGCCGATATATTGAAAACCGATATTCACCGTGCTAAAGCACTTATCCCTGCCTATACCCATATGCATAAGGGTCGTCCCGACAAGGTGAAAAAGCTGACGGAAGTATTTACCGAAGACATGCATTTCCTGACCTGGGAGCATAAAAGAGAGCCGTTGAAGCCCGAAGCAGCCCGGAAATTTGTGGTGTATCGTTTTAGGAATAACGAGAAAGCCGACATCAACAGGGCAGAAAATATAGTGGCGGTAACGCCCGATAACTTTTTTGTCCTGCCTTACGAGGGCGGTAACACCCGGTACACCTATGTGGTAACTGCGTTGGATGCTTTTGGAAATGAATCGAAATCAAAGAAGATAAAAGTCAAGCTGTGAAAGCCTCCCGGATTAATGCCATAAAGAGAAAACTTAACCCTGCGAAATGAGAACAAGCATGCACCGATTAGCACGAGCGCATAATTCTTCCCGATTCCATACAATACTGAAGAAAAATGGAGATATGAACCCTTTGTTTAAATATATTTCATACTTTTGAGAGCAGAATAATCGGTGAGAGTTGATGTTTCGCTTTTGTGTGTGTTTTTAATACTTTTGAAAAATTGATTAGATAAAAAGTGATTTTATGAAATGAGCATGAATTAACGGTCATCGTTTACTAAAATCATGTTCAATAAAATTATATATTTGGAATTTTATTCGACTATTTCATACGATTATTTTATTTTTTTTCTTGATGGTGTATGGAACTCGCGATAATCATGTCCTTGTGTGTAATGATTTACATGCTCGTTTCATACGAAATGAATAAAATGTTGTTTGCCATTGAGTATCATTGGGATATTGGAAACAGTTTTGATAAGTAGATATTCCTCATTCACCTGTTTCTTGTCGTGTTTTTTTGATCTTCTTTCTTTGTATAAAAAGGACACCGCTTTTCTTTAGTTTTGCTTTACTATGTAAACTGGGGACAATGAAGTGTCATTTGTTTTCTGCATATATTTATCAAACCGTATTAAAATGTCTTCTTCCAAAGTAACCATAAAAGATATAGCCAAAGCGTTAGGTGTTTCGGTAGCGACTGTCTCCAGAGCACTAAACGGAAGTCATGAAATACATTCTCTTACAAAAGAGAAAGTTTTGTCAAAAGCCAAAGAATTACGTTATAAACCTAATATCCAGGCTCGCAATCTTATCAAAAGACGAAATAATATGATCGGTGTTGTTGTTCCTGAATTTATTACGTTTTTTTCCCTGAGATAATCATCGGTATACAAGAGGTTGTTAACAAGTTAGGTTATCAGGTATTGATTTGCCAATCCAATGAATCTTCTTCGTTGGAAGCCAAGAATGTGGAGATGCTCGAAGAAAGTATGGTGGAAGGTTTAATTGTTTCGGTGGCCAAGGATTGCAAGAATATTGATTTATATCAACGTTTAATCAATGAACGGATGCCTCTTGTATTTGTAAATCGGGTCATGTCCGAATTAAACGTAAGTCAAGTTGTTATTGATGACAGGAAATGGGCCTTTAAAGTAACGGAACACTTAATTAAATGTGGTTATAAGAGAATAGCCCATCTGGCAGGCAACAATCATCTGTCGGTTACTAAACAACGCTTACAAGGTTATTTAGATGCCTTGACTGCCTATGAAGTTCCAATATATGAAAATTTGATCATGTATGTAGGAGTGCAGCAAGACAGGGCTAAAATAGGCATTGATTACTTAATGAGCCTAAAAGAAAAACCAGACGCTATCTTCTCAATTAACGACCCCATTGCCGTAGGCTGTATGCTGGAATTGAAGAAGAGAGGGGTAAAGGTTCCCGACGACATTGCGGTTGCCGGTTTCTCCGAATCACCCATCGGCAGGATTATGGAGCTGACCAGTGTATTCCAGCCGACTTTTGAAATCGGCAGAAAAGCTGCCGGACTGTTATTAAAACAAATAAGAGATGATGATACCCCTGTAGAAACTGTTATCCTCGATGCAAAATTGAATATACGCCATTCTTCTCTCCCTTTAAGTAAAAGATTTCGATAAAGTGTTGTTAACCCTGCGTTTGTTTCGTCTTCTTTAATGTATATAGAGTATTAGCTCTTATTTTATGCTTGCGTTTTTTTGTAAACGTTTCCGAAGATTTTATAAAAAAAAGTATTTTTCGCGTTTTTTGCGCCATACCTTTGTCATGTGTATAATCAAGATATCACATTGAAGCACGATTCTTATGAACATACTAGATCTTATAATGATAATTCTTCTCTCCGTTGGTGTTCTAACTGCCGGTTTAGCTTTTTCGAAAAAGAAAAAAAATATGACTTCCTTTTTTGCTGCAGGAGGCGCAGTGCCTTGGCAGATGAGTGGATTATCATTGTTTATGGGCTTTTTTTCGGCCGGCACTTTTGTTGTCTGGGGATCGGTAGCATATACTTATGGGTGGGTTTCCATTACTATACAATGGACCATGGCTGTTGCAGGTCTGATAGTAGGTTTTTTGATTGCTCCCCGGTGGCACAGAACCGGATCTCTTACCGTAGCTGAATACATAAACAAAAGACTGGGTGTTTCTACACAGAAAACATATACCTATTTATTTTTGTTTATTTCGCTGTTTCTTACCGCCTCTTTTCTCTACCCCGTCGCGAAAATAGTGGAAGTGTCGACAGGACTTGATTTGAACTTATGTATCATCCTGTTGGGCATATTTTGTATTCTATATGTATCGGCAGGAGGATTGTGGGCGGTAGTATCGACCGATATTTTACAATTCATTATTCTTGTAGCCGCGATTATTATAGTCATTCCTCTATCTATCGAAAAGATTGAAGGTCTGACCAACTTTGTTACCAAAGCTCCCGACACCTTTTTTAACGCTTTCAATGCGGAGTATACATTCATATTTATTGTTGCTTTTGGTATCTACAATACGATCTTCTTGGGAGGAAATTGGGCGTACGTGCAGCGTTTCACATGCGTCAGAACAGAGTCGGATTCACGGAAAGTCGGGTGGTCTTTTGCTGCTTTGTATTTCATTAACCCTATTTTATGGATGCTTCCACCCATGTTGTACCAGGTTTACAATCCTTCACTAGGTGTTATCGAAGCAGAAGGCGCTTATCTGATGATGTGTAAGGAGGTTTTGCCTAAAGGCGTTTTAGGATTAATGATCGGCGGGATGATTTTTGCAACCACAAGTGCGATGAACTCCAAACTGAATATTGCATCAGGAGTTATTACTAATGATATTTTTAAAAGATTGCGTCCCCATAGTTCCGATAAAGCACTTATGTTGATAGCTCGTTTTTCAACAATCGCTTTTGGGGTCTTAAGTATTCTTATCGCTCTTATGATTCCCCATATGGGTGGAGTTGTAAACGTAGTTATCAGTCTTGCGGCTCTTACCGGAGTTCCGCTCTATCTACCTGTAATATGGACCCTGTTTTCTAAAAGGCAAACAGTTTTCTCTGTGTTGACTACTACTATTTCCGGTTTAGCCGTTAATGGATTTTTCAAGTTTGTAACACCGTATCTTTTCAGTTTTTCATTGAATAGAACCGAAGAGATGGTCCTGGGCGTTGTTTTTCCCATACTTTGCATGATAGCTTTTGAGATCTATTATGCCGCAAGGAAACAGGTTTCAGGTATGTATGATTCATATAAAATTTGGGAAAATCAAAATCAAACAAAACGCGGTCAGATTTCGGAGGAAGAAAAGCAACTCACAAAAAAAGAAAACAAATACAGTGTGCGGGTAATAGGATATGGAGCTTTTTTCATCGGTCTTACCATCGCGGTTTTAGGACTATTAACCCCCTCATATAAGATATTAGTGGCAGGCACGGGCGCACTGTTTATTTTGACAGGGATCATTTTGGTAAAGTGCGGTCGTTCAGGTAACAAAAGATTAAAATAAAAACAGTTTATGATAGAGGATTTTTTTAACGGGGAAAAACGTTTGCATAAAAAAGTACATGTCGATGTTGATTTTGTTGTAGCCGGCGGAGGTATGGCAGGTGTTTGTGCCGCAATTTCAGCTGCACGGTCGGGAGTCAGAGTCGCCTTAATACAAGACCGTCCGGTTCTGGGGGGTAATGCTTCAAGCGAAGTGCGTTTATGGATATTGGGCGCTACTTCGCATATGGGCAACAACAACCGGTGGGCACGCGAAGGCGGTATTATTGATGAAATCTTGATAGAAAATACATACAGAAACAAAGAAGGGAATCCGGTCATTTTCGATACTGTTGTTTTGGATAAAGTATTGGCTGAGAAAAATATTTCGCTTTTTTTGAATACGGTGGTTTATAATGTAGAAAAATCAGACGAACATACAATCTCTTCGATAACCGCATACAATCCTCAAAATGAAACGGAGTACGAATTCAAAGGAAAATATTTTTGTGATTCGACGGGAGACGGCTTACTCGCTTATTTAGCAGGAGCGACTTACAGGGTAGGTGCCGAAGACAGAGAAGAATTCAACGAAAAGTTTGCTCCAGATAAAGACGCCTATGGTGAAAAATTAGGACATTCCATTTTCTTTTATACCAAAGACGCCGGAAAACCGGTGAATTTCATCCCCCCTAAATTCGCCATGAGTCATGAAGAGATCGTAAAACGTGTCAACAGGATCGACAATCCCGATTATTTTAATCCGAGACAATTGGGTTGTAAGTTTTGGTGGATAGAATTTGGTGGACGATTGGATACCATCTACGAGGCGGAAGAGATAAAATATACATTGTGGGAGGTAATTTACGGAATCTGGGACTATATCAAAAACTCCGGCAAATTCGAAGATGTCGAAACCCTGACACTGGAGTGGGTGGGGAATATTCCCGGTAAAAGAGAAAGTCGCCGCTTTCTTGGTTATTACATGCTGAAGCAGCAAGATGTTGTTGAACAGAGAGCACATCCCGACGTGGTGGCGTTCGGTGGTTGGTCTTTAGATTTACATCCAGCTGACGGGGTATTTAGCAAAACGAAAAAGGCATGTAATCAGTGGCATTCCAAAGGGGTGTATCAAATACCTTATCGTTGCTATATTACTCCCGATATAGATAATCTGTTTTTAGCCGGACGAATTATCAGCGCTTCGCACGTGGCATTTGCCTCTTGCCGGGTGATGGCCACGGCAGCTGTCGGTGGAGAGGCTGTAGGAACGGCTGCGGGGTTATGTATCAATCTGGGCTATACACCGTCTCAACTAATAGATCCGGATAAAATAAGGCTACTCCAACAAAATCTAATTAAGAAAGGAGTTTATTTGCCTCAGTCTGAAATTCAATATGAGGATGACCTGGTGAAGGAAGCGGATATCCAGGTGTCTTCCGAATTGCAATTGAGGGAAATTCCTTTTAATGGTCCCTGGAAAAGACTGAAGCAATCGTCTGCCCAAATGTTGCCCGTAAGTACAGGAAAGATGCCGGAGATAAGAGTGCGAATGAAGGCGACGAAAGAGGTGAAGCAAACAGTTGAACTACGTGCTAGTTCAAAACCTTTTAATCACACACCGGATATCACTTTAGAAACGATAGTTTTGGATTTGAAAGAAGGTGAGAATGAGGTGACGTTGCCTTTTACGGCTACCATTCCCGCTACTTGTTACGCTTTTGTCTGCTTCATGAGGAATGAATATGTCAGCATACAAACATCGCAGATGTTGATCACAGGCTTGGTTTCAGTATTTAATAAAATTCTTCCGGCGGTGTCTAACTGGGGCAAACAGGAGCCTTTGGGAGATATAGGCGTAGAGGCATTTGAGTTCTGGTGTCCAGAACGTCGTCCTGAAGGGCAAAATATTGCCATGAGTATCAGTCCGGCACTGAATTGTTTCTCGAAAGAGAACCTGAGAAAATCCCCTTGTCGTCCTGTTGAAAAACCGAATGCCTGGGTAGGGGCTTTGGAGGATAAACACCCGACGATTACGATTACCTGGAAAGAACCGAAGAAGATAAAAGGAATGACGTTCTTTACCGATACGGATTATGATCATCCGATGGAATCGGTACAATACGGCCACCCGGAAGATACCATGCCTTTCTGTGTGCGTAACCTCATTATAAAGGATGCTAACGGCAACACGATAGCTGAAACCAAAAACAACCACTCATCCATCGTGCGCTTCGAACTCAAAGAACCTGTCAGTACTGATCGTATCCTCGTAGAGGTCGAAAGGACATTGGACAACGTTCCCGTATCGTTATTTGAGATTGTAATCAGATAAAAAACATCAGAAATATAATAAAAATGAACACATTAAAATCAACACTCTTCCTGATCTTATTATGCAGCCTGTTTGTTCTGAGTGCATGCGAAAAGAAAGGAGATTATACAGTTATCCTTCTTGATGACCATTCTGTGAGTGTAACCACAGCAGATGGTGTTGTCCAGATCTTCACGCCTGATTTTATGGTGCTTACCAACGATAAAGATCCGAGTAAAATGCTCCGTCGTGGTGATTTTGGTTATGTAATGCCGGAAGGAACCGATCAGGGACTTCTCTATAATGTGCCAACCTGGGGAAAACCTGATAATTTCGTTCTGGACCCTAAAGTACATATCGAAGATGGATTCAACCCGGAATTTGATCGTGCATACGGTAAAGACCGTACGGCGAACTACTTTATGGTATCTCCGGGAGTGAAAATCTCGGCAATTAAGGCAGAAGATAACGGTAATGAGATTATTTGGCATTTCGAAGAACAGGAGAAATTCTCTTTCTCTGCAACACTTTCAAAAAGCAACGTTGCCCATGGTTTGCCGAAACTACAGATGACGCTGACCCCGAAGACCGACGGTTGGTTTTCAGTAGGTTATTTAGGAGCTCCCGAATGTCCTCCTGACAGAACAGACGAGATCTGGCAGGGACATATCTGGCAGGAAAAACGATTCCCGAACATGCCGTTCCTTTCCGAATCGTTCCGTTCTTCAATTCCCGGTACATTGATGACTGTAAACGGTGTGACAACATCCATCATTGCCGATCCGAAATACATCCCGTTTGAAGCCGTAACGCCCAATAGTAACAATTCACAGTTCGGTGTAATGATACGCAATGACAAAGGCAACGCCCAGTCAATCGTATTTGCGCCTGTCCTTGGAAATGCAGACTCAAAAATGGCTTCGGGAAAACCGTTTGTTTTCGATGTGTACCTCTTCCAGAAGAAAGTGCCTTTGGTAGATGCTTTCGAATATATAGCCTACAACGTATGCGGTTTCAGTGACATCAGACGCAACTCAACCTGTAACCTGAACACTACGATCGAAAATACGTCCGAATATGTGCAAAGCCCTTATGCCATGTTTATTGACTCGCTTAAAGGTTTCAATTATTCGACCGACGTTCCTGGTGCGGTGAAGAATATCTCCGGTTTGCATCCGCTTGAAATAGCTGTACTGACCGACGATGAACCTCTTTTTCGTCGCATGGCGCGCCCGATGCTCGAATATGGTCTTTCGCGCGAACGTTTCCTCTTTTCACAGAATGATAAAGTTAAAGGGCAGGGTACTTCAAGTAGGCTTAATGGCCCGGGTGTTCCGGTTTCCGATCTGACCACAGCCTATACATACTCGGGAAACAGGGTAGACTATTTCCTGGATGATGCAAAAAAACTATATGATAATAAGGTTGTGCGCAGTCTGAACCTTGACTTTATTAATTATGAAGACCGCTGGCTTAACTCACTTTCGCTCTTCCGTGCCACCAGCGATCAAAAATACCTCAATCAGGCAATCGTTGACTGTGATGCATACTTGAAAGACCGTGTAGAACGTACACAAACCGACTATGTCGATAAATATAGTCTTGGTTGGTTTTTCTGGACCTCTTTCACCAATCAGTGGATGGAATTACTCCAGATGTATCAGTTGACCGGGTATGAGCGTTATCTCGATGCAGCACACGAAGGTGCGAGATACTATACACAATATTGCTGGGTGACACCGGTAATCCCTAAGGGTACGATCCGTGTCAATATCGGCGGCGAAGTTCCACGTTATCGGGATGATGAACAGAAATACGTGTATATGAAGATGGCCGAACAGGACGTTGAGGCATGGAAAGTTTCCGAGATCGGCCTTACCCCCGAATCTTCGGGTACGAGTTCCGGTCATAGAGGGATATTCATGGCACACCATGCACCTTTCATGATGAGGATCGCAGCTGAAACGGGCGATAAGTTCCTGCACGATATGGCACGTAATGCAGTAGTAGGACGTTACGAGAGCTTCCCGGGATATCATATCAATGCCGGACGTACAAACGCTTTTGAACGCAAAGATTTCGCTATGCGTTCACAGGCAGAATTGAATGGACATACCTCTATTCATTACAATCACCCGATATCACATCTGACTATGCTTTGGGATTACCTTTTTTCTGACTTCTATTTCGTATCGGAACGCCAGATTGACTTCCCATCCGAATATTCAGAGGGCTATGCATATTGCCGCAGTCTGATTTATGGTGCACATCCGGGACATTTTTACGATGAAAAGAATGTGATGCCATACATGCCTGCAGATCTAATAAGCGTTTCTAATATTCAGGCCAATTATCTTGCCGGTTATGGTAATGGTAAACTATATGTTGCGCTGTCAAACCAATCGGTAGACGACCAAGATGTAACCCTCTCATTTGATCCGGAGAAGTCATTTGTTGATCCAACTAAGGAATACACCGTGAAACTGTGGAAACAAAACAAACCATCCGGTAATGCGACAGTTAAAGACGGTAAGATTACTGTTTCACTGAAAGCCAAAGGTATTACGGCAATGGCTATCGAAGGCGTCGAAGTGCAGACTAAATTCCAGAAGAAGATTTTCACGCCATCAGAAAAATGGTCGAAGAACTATACTTCTGTCGGATTTGAGAAAGACCGTGCTGTATTCTTTGACTTCGGTGACGATCTGTTGAGTGTTTATGTGTGGAACGAGGCCAATAACAGCCGTTTCAAAAAGACAACGTTGCACTATGCTATAGACGGTCAGTGGAAACAAAAGGCAAAATTCTCATATCCTTATGAATACACCGTTGAAATACCCAAAACAGCGAAGAAATTCGAATATTGGTTTGAAAGCGTAACCCCGTCCGGCTCAGTCGTGAAATCAAAAACCGGCGAACTATATAAATAATCACGTAACGTGTCAATAGGTGCAATTATATATTCAGCAATTAATTTCGCTTTAAATCAGGTTTAAGCAAAATGAAAACACTCATGATGAGAAACAACACGGGGAGAAACAGAAAGGAAACAGTGAAATTGTTTTTCTCCCTGATGATCAGTCTGCTTGCCTTTAGTGGTCAGTTGTATGCCCAACACATCCAGTCAGGACCACTGAAAAACACCTTTGCCAATCCGCTTTCATTGCCAGATTACCCGTTAGGCAACTGGACAACCCGTCCAACCCCAAATATGGATAGATGGATAAAGGGCTACAGACAGGACTTCCGTGAATTGGCCGATCCATCTGTTATTTACTATGAAGGAAAGTGGATCATGTACCCGTCGGTATCAATGGCTTATGTGAGCGAAGATTTCATAAATTGGAGCCACCATAAGATTACACCCGAGAAAATAGGCGACGGCTATGCTCCAAGCGTGGAATTGCACAATGGAAAGTTCTACCTTATAGGCTGTTTTTCAGAACTATACGTTTCCTGTGATCCTCTCGGACCGTTTAAATCGCTTGGACCTATCCTCAAGCCAAACGGGGAAGCAATTACGGGAGAAATATTCGACCCGATGCTGTTCTCCGATGCCGGATGTCTTTATCTCTATTATCATGTTCAGGGAAATTTGGTCGGAACAATCCTGAATAACGATAAGCCTGTACAAATGGATGCTGAGGTAAAAATACTCGCGGGCAAGCGTACCGACCAGGTTTGGGAACGTTACGGAGAGTACAATGAAGATCCGCGCCGCAGTTTTATGGAAGGTGTCTGGATGTTCAAACACAATGGAAAGTACTACCTTACTTATACAGGCCCGGGTACTGCGAACGGCACTTATGCTTTAGGTACTTACATTGGCAATTCGCCTCTCGGTACCTTTGAATATCAGGATACCAATCCTGTGCTTCGCAAGCCTTACGGAGTTGTGCCGGGTTCCGGTCATGGTAGTATCGTACGTGGTCCCGGCAATACCATTTGGGCTTTCACGACAAGTGTTGTGGGGAACTATTTTGTGTTTGAACGTCGTGTCGGGTTATTTCCGGTAGGATTTGATGAACAGGGGCGTATGTACGGATATCCGGCACGTGATATCCCGCAATATGCACCCGGAGTGTTGCAGAACCCGGAAAAGGGAAATGAAACAGAGTGGCTACCTGTAAGCGTGCGCACAATAGCTACGGCAAGCAGCTCAGCGCCCGGGCGTACTCCGGACTATGCTATGGACGATAACTGCCGTACATGGTGGGCACCTGATGTAACCGATAAGTCTCCCTCTCTGGTCTTTGACCTTAAGACGGAATATGAAATTGCAGGAGTCCGGATTATGTGGGCAGAACCCGGACTCGACCAGGCTAGAGGTATCTTGGCTGGTCCGATACGTTACCGCTTGCTCTATCAGGAAAATAAAAGCGCAGATAAATGGAATGTAGCTGTGGATTGCAGCGCTAATGAACAAGACTTTCTGATTGATTACCGCGTATTTGAAACGGTAAGGGCACGCAGGGTAAAACTTGAAATACTCGGTGCCCCGGAAGAACTGAATCCGGGGATACTTGATATGACTATTTTCGGAAAAACATTCTCGTATAACTAATCTAAAAATTAATCTATGAAACACCTATGATTGCAAAAAGAAGTCGCCCGGAAAAATGCGGCTTTAGTAGAGGGATCTGTATCCGTATTTAATAAATTTAATATTAATGTTGCCCTCAATCCATTGAGGCATAAAAAACAACTTACGTATGAAAAGATTAGTGCTTTTGATCATGCTTTTTGCCCCCTTTATAGCTTTTGCACAGGGGCTGAACGTAAAAGGGACTGTAACAGATGTTCAAGGTAATCCTTTACCTGGGGCATCAATAATGGAGAAAAATACGACTAACGGGACGATAGCCGATATGGATGGAAATTTCTCCATGAATGTTGCCAATAATCAATCTATATTGATATTCTCATTTATAGGCTGTGTTACGGTTGAAGAAACCGTAGGTAACAGAACTTCGATGACCATAGTGATGAAAGATGACGTGAAGAGGCTCGAAGAGGTAGTCGTAGTCGGCTATGGACAGATGAAAAAATCAGACCTTTCGGGTAGTGTCGCATCCCTGGGAAAGGCAGACCTTGAAAACAGACCCCTAGCCAGTATTGAACAGGGATTGCGAGGTAAGCTCGCCGGAGTACAAGTAAGTGCCATTACGGGTGCTCCGGGAGCAGGATCGACGATGCGTATCCGTGGAGGAACATCAATTACTGCCGGTATGGAACCGTTGTATGTAATTGACGGGATTTTAATCTACAACGATAAGAAATGGGATTCAATGGACCCGTTGTCTACGATTTCACCTTCCGACATTGAGTCTATAGACATACTTAAAGATGCTTCGGCTGCAGCGATATACGGTGCACGTGGAGCAAACGGTGTTGTGATCGTAACAACCAAAAGAGGAAGTGAAGGTGGTACTACCGTCAATGTGAACACAAAGATAGGTATTCAGACAAGAGCTAAAAAACTGGATATGGCTAACGGCGACGAATTCCGGGAACTAATGTTGCAGGGGTATGAATATTCCAGTAGTGTTAGCAGCAGTACTCCGGCTTATGAGAAAAGGCCGGAAATATGGAATACAAATACCGATTGGCAGGATGAAGTATTCCAGAGCGCGGTGGTTGAGAACTACGATGTTAATATCTCCGGTGGTACTGAAAAGATGCGCCATTCATTATCCCTTGGTTATTTTAATCAGGATGGTATTGTTATCGGATCAGACTTCAACCGTCTTTCGGGCAAGGCCAACGTGGATTACAAATTCTCTAAGTATGTAGGTGGAGGGACTACTTTTATGCTTACAAGCACCACCAAGAATTTTGTGGATGTATTGATGAATGCAGTGAGATCAATTCCTATTATGCCTGTCAAAGAAGAAAATGGAGCTTATGCATACATGCGTGACTGGTCAGGTTATGGAACCGGTACTAACAATCCGGTGGCTCAGGCCAATGATAATGTAGATAAGACTGTCAGCGATCGCGTGATCAGTAATTCCTATCTTACTATCTATCCGCTCGAAGGTTTAGAACTCAAAGCAAGCGTCGGATTCGATGTTCTCAATTCGAATTATGACAGTTATGTTGCTGCTTCGACCGAGTCTGGTCGTTCCGCTAAAGGGATTTCCAATATCTTATCATCGAGACGAAGATCTATGATTTTCGACGCTATAGCTACATATAATAAGACGATAGATGACCACCGGTTCTCAATTATGGGAGGATGGTCTGCTGATAAATACACCGCAACCTCTCGCGGGTCGAATTCGCGTACTTACCCTGACGATTATTTCCAAACAAATAATGTAGGTGCGGCAGAAGTAATCAATAGCATCGCTTCAAATAAGGCAGAACGTACTGTGGCTTCCATTCTCGGACGCGCTAATTATAGCTATAAGGATAAGTATTTGCTTACCGCAACGATTCGGCGGGATGGAGCATCGCATTTCGGAGAAAACTCCAGATGGGCTAACTTCCCTTCAATAGCAGTTGCGTGGAGAATTACAGAAGAGAGTTTTTTGAAAGATAACCCGACTCTGACTTATGCAAAGATCAGGGTAAGCTACGGTGAAATGGGTAATATGGAAATCGGTAACTACCAATCCCTGCAACGTATAGCCGTTGGAAATGTAGCATTGAATAATACAGGAACCTATAAGGGTTATTATACATCCAGTTTAGGTAATCCGAACTTAACTTGGGAAACAACGAACCAATTCGACTCAGGTTTTGACCTCACACTCTGGGATCGTATTAATATTACATTCGATTACTACCAGAAAACAACGGATGGCGTACTGTTTAACCTGACACCTGCACTTTCTACCGGTTTCGGAAGTATCCTTGATAATGCAGGGAAAATAAGCAATAAAGGGGTAGAATTGTCGGTTGGCGCACTTGTTGTCAGTACCAAAGACTGGAAGTGGAATGTGAACATGAATATTTCGCATAACAAAAATAAGATTGAAGACCTTGGCGGTAGCTCACGTATAATAGGCGATGTGGGTAATATGCGATCAATTATAGACCTGGGTAAACCTGTGGGTGTATTCTATGGTTACAAAACCGACGGTCTTTTCCAAAGTTGGGAAGACATCGCAAATACTCCGTATGCAGCCAACTGGACAGGTGCGGTAATTCGTCCGGGATACCTGAAATATCAGGATATCGGTAAGAGCGAGAACGGTCAGACTGTTGATGGTGCCGATGGAAAGATTGATGAAAACGATATGACCATCATCGGTGACCCGAATCCTGATTTCACTTATGGCTTTTCTACAAACGTAACATGGAAGAAGGTTGATTTCGGCCTTTCATTATATGGGTCTTATGGTAATGATATCTATAATGTAGCGCTTAAAGATTCGAAGTTCTTCAGTGGTAATATGAACGTACTGAAGGATGTAACCAACAGTTCTATTACGGAATTGACCAACAGCGGAGACCCGAGTAAACTGCATATTACCAATGTGCAGCCTGCCACATTCGGAACCAATGGCCGTCATACCCATACGCCGTCAAATGCTAACGATGCGAATGTAGAGGATGGTTCGTTCCTGCGTGTTTCGGATATTTCGCTGGGTTACACATTCGACCTGAAGAAACTGAATCTCGGACAGAAAGTACGTGTTTATTTCACAGTACAGAATCCGTTTACGATTACCGGCTATTCGGGATTTGACCCTGATGTAAACAGTAATATCGGACGTACGGAAGCAGAGAAATGGGCAAACGGTTACGACCAGTTCTCTTATCCGGTTGCACGGACCTACTTCATTGGCGCAAATTACACCTTCTAATAAAAGCAGAGTATGAATAATATAATAAAACAGAAAAAGATGAGATCATTAGCTAAATGTGCAGCAGTTTTGATCATCGCAATCAGTATGTTTGCCTGCGATCTGGATGAAAAACCCTATTCTTTCAGCAATAGGAGTAACTACTATACCAATCAGACAGAAATAGAGAATGGTGTGATTGGTGCTTATGGCGTGTTTGGTGAGTTCCCCAGTTCACTCGGTTATATGGATGCCCTTACGGTAATGTGTGGTGGCGGTATCGGTGGACAGTTACAGAGCTTTGATCAGCACACGTTTGATGTTGAAAATGAATTTATAGAAAAAGCATATACCCTATGCTATAAAGGCATAAACCGTGCAAACGAAGTGTTGGCTTTTGCCGATGAAGTGTATTTCGATACGGACGAAAATCGTGATAAAGCAAAAGGCGAAGCCTTGTTCGTTCGCGGATACTATTACCTTTATCTCGGGGCGTACTTCGGTGATGTACCCAAGAAAACTGCACCATCCACTTCCCCGGATCCTGTTGCAAAGTCTCCGGCAAGTGAGATCATCGCGCAAGCGGTTGCAGACTTCAAAGATGCAAAAAGCTTATTGCCTGCCAGAGCCTCCGTATCATCGTATATTCCCGGAAAACCCGTTTCGGAAACAGCAAGAGCATTCCTGGCTAAAGCTTACCTTTATGCAGGTGAATACGGCTTGGCTAAAACCGAAGCAAAATCAGTGATTGATGGTGGGGTATTCGGATGGATAACAGGAGATTATAATAATATTTGGCGTACGACCAATGAAACCAGTAAAGAGTTTATTTATAGTATTCAAATAAGTACAGCTATAAGCAACAACTGGTTGAGCGACTATTTGGTACAGGAATCCGATCACCCTGCCGGTAAAGCCAATCACAGGGTAACATTTACGGATGACTTTCTTAATACTTTCGATCCGAACGATACGCGTTTTGACTGGTACAAAAAAGAATATACCACTGCCGGAGGGGTAGCTAAAGCAACTTCTGTGGGTAAGGCCGAGAAATTCCTGACGCTTACCGGACAAACAGGACTTGATTCGTGGACGAAAGGGATTAATTTCCCGTTGATGAGATTCTCTGATCTTGTGTTGGTCTATGCTGAGGCAGCCGCGCGTGACAATGAGACAGCGAACGGGTTACTCTGGCTCAATAAATTACGTCGCAGAGCCTTTAATGTTGATACCGAAACGGCCAATGCAACTGTCGACCGTCCTTCAACGACAGATGTAAATACCATTGTCGGTTATGTCCTTCAGGAACGTATGTGGGAATTTGGTGGAGAAGGTACCGTATGGCCTGACCTGACACGGACAGGTGAGTATAAGAACCCGGCTTATTCGGGAAATTCAAATACATTGGGCGATAAATACCGGTACTTACCTATACCCTATGTTGAAGTCGTTTCAAGCCAAAACGTAGTAGAACAGAACCCTGACTGGCGTTGACGGCAAGATGCCGCTTCCAGGGACTGACGCGAGGAAGGGCTATTAAGTTCTAAGATGTGAACCGCAGAGTTACGCAAAGTGATGAATTAAAAACATGAATCGTTTTAATACTCTTCTTATCTTATGTTTTGTGGCATGTCTGTCTCTATACTCCACCGCAGCTAATGCTTACGAATCGATAGCTTTGGACGGCACATGGCGTTTCGATATCGACAAATCGGCCAAAGGTGTCGGCGAAGGGTGGGAGAAAGGCCACCAATATACACTTACAATAAACCTTCCCGGGACAATGGATCAGGCCAATTTCGGCACAAATCCCCCAAAGGCAGATATCAATAACCAATATACTTTCGGCTGGAGTCGCCCGAAAATCTACGAGGGGGTGGCGTGGTATGAGCGCGAGGTGGAGATCCCTGCGGCGTGGGCTGGCAAACGTGTCGAGCTTTTCCTGGAGCAGCTCCGCAGCGAGTCGACGGTGTGGATCGACGGCAAAAAAATCTCGCCAACCGAAGAGTCGCTTCTCACTTCGCATCGCCACGACCTTACACAGCTGCTCACCCCCGGCAAACACCGCCTGACCATAATGCTCGACAACAGCAATAAACGCGGTATCGGCGGCTCGTATATTCGCTCGTCGATGGGACAAGGCAACTGGCAAGGGATTGTCGGCGATATCGAACTACGTGCTAGCGACAAAGTGTGGATCGAGCACGTACGTTTCGAGACGAGGGACGAGAGGCGGGGCGAGATAACGGTGACTTTGGGTAACACGAGTGGCAATACGGCTAAAGCCAAGGGTGAAGTCCGCTTTTCGGATGGGGGTGAAATCGTTGCGAAAAGTTCGTTTACGGCAGATGTTTCGCCCAGTGGAGGCACACAAAAGGTAAACATCGACATCTCAAAGCTGGAGTGTTGGAGTCAGTTTGTCCCCCAGCTCTATGATCTGGAGGTGGAGATGCAGGCGGGAAGCAATAGCGACAAATACTCCGAGCGCACAGGTGTCCGGACGGTGGGGCGCAACACCAACAATCAATTTATGGTCAACGGGACAACCACATTTCTGCGTGGTACGGTGTGCTACAATATCTTCCCCATCACTGGCTATCCCTCCACCGAACTCGACGATTGGTTAAAGATTTTCAGGACTTATCAGGAGTGGGGTATGAATCACGTCCGTTTTCACTCGCTGACACCTCCGAAAGCTGCGTTTCAGGCAGCGGATATTCTCGGAATATATCTTCAGAGCGAATGTCCAAAGGCGGGGATCGTAGGTAAAGTGGCTGAAGACGACGCTTTTCAGATCGCTGAAGGGCATCGCATCCTGCGCGATTACGGCAATCACCCCTCGTTCATACTCATGTCGATGGGTAACGAATTGGCGGGCGAGAAAGCCTCCATCAGCCGTGTTTTCAACGAGGTGAGCAGCGCTGACAACCGCCGCCTCTACACCACCACTACCGGGGGAGCGTCGTTGGAGTACAAAGACGACTTCAAAATATACGGTGGCATCGTCAGGGGCTTCAAAGGACCTCAGACCGACTGGGACTACAAAGCTGTCATCGAGCCGATGGGCGTTACAGTCATTAGCCATGAGGTGGGACAATGGCACGTCTATCCTGATGTGTCAATAATCCCCAAATTTACGGGGGTGATGAAGGCCGATAATCTCCAATATATCCACGACGACCTCAAAGAGCGCAGCATGCTGGATATGGCACATGACTTCACGCAGGTTACGGGAGCTTTTGCTTTGCAGCTCTACAAAGAGGAGATGGAGGCGATAACCCGAACCCCTAACTTCGGCGGATTTCAGATACTCATGCTCAACGATTTTCCGGCTCAGGGAACGGCAACGTGCGGCATGATAGATATTTTCAACGACCTGAAAGGTTACGCACTGCCCCACCAGTTTCGCGAATTCGTTGCGCCGATAGTTCCGCTGGCCCGTATGCCCAAGAGGGTTTACACCTCCAGCGAGACCTTCACGGCGCGTGTCGATCTTGCAAATTATACCCAGTCGGCCATCCGAAACGGCAAACTGCTCTGGACACTGCAAGATGGAGAAAAGTCTTTTACCGGGGCGAGATTGCGTCGACAGAGTTTCCGGTAGGCAATGTTTTCGAGGTTGGACAGATCTC